>WLWF01000515.1_pt1 | contig 36827 bp, 50 predicted proteins | sample 6718331 | NCBI WGS metagenome assembly WLWF01 (sample SAMN12718692, study PRJNA515312) | sponge metagenome | isolation source: marine sponge | host: Mycale hentscheli | place: New Zealand: South Island, Marlborough, Capsize Point | collected 2003-05-01 | reverse complement strand
CAACAGCAACTGTGTTTGATAATGGTAATCAAACTGGAACTGTAACAATTGCGACGAGTAATATAGACAGTTGCTCAACTGCAGCTATTGGCTCAAATGCGGCAGGAAGTGCTGGTTTTTTCAACGGTTCACTCTACCGCACCCGATTCTACAACAAAGCACTCACACAAGCAGAAGTAGATAATGCTTATCAGAAAGCTGATGTTGATTTTGCAGACCAGTACGGCAGTCAGACCTCTTTAGTAGACGCTAATGCTTCTACGTTTGTTGGAACATCAACTTACGGTTGGGTTAAATACGGTAACAATACAATAGCCAACACTAGTAACCAGTTAGTTGTCACATATGTAGACAATGTTGAGGGGGCTTATAATTATTTAAAAAACAGTACAGACTTAACTACTGATTTAACTGTTGGCAAAAAGTATAAAATAAAAATTGATGCTAAGTATGCTGGAGGTTCTGCAGGTGTTAAACTAAAGATTCACGACGGAGCTTCTAATACTGAATTTGGAACTTTAACAACTTCATTGACAACTTACGAAGTTGAGTTCACAGCACAATCAGCAACTGGTGCCTATATAAAACTAGGCGATATGTCGGCCTCCAATGTCGTAACTTTAGATAATTTTTACGTCTATCGTTGCGGAGCAGTAGTAGATTACGACCTCGCATTTGCAAATCCAACGCAGTCGCTTCAAATTTGGGATAGAAGCTCAAACGGAATTACAGGAATGGCTTCGGCCACAGGAGTTTCACAGACTCAGCCAATCAAACAATTAAACTCGCGAGCTATGCGAGTTGGAACAAGTGCAGCAAGCCCAGCGAGTGGTGAATTAATTGCTGGCAAATTGACGGTCGGCGATAGCAGCACCAACGAAATACTCGTTGGCTTTGAATCGTCGAGTCAAGATTTCGGCATCGGTGCAAATGGTACTAATTTTATGATTGGAACCAGTGCAACCGATTTAGACACTGGTAATTTGGTTAGTATTACATCGGCCGGAATAGTAGGCATTGGAGATGCTACTCCCGATGCCGAAGGCTTGGAAATTGCTAAAGCAAGCGCTGATACATCTTTCAACCTTAATTCCCAATCAGACAATTTACTTGTATTAAGGAACAGTGATGAAGGCTCTACTAATAATGGGCGTTTTGCTGGTCTTCAAATGAAGATAAATTGTGCTGCCCCATTTTCTGCCGCTGAAGGAACTATACGAACAGAGTACACAGGCAACGGAAATTCTAGTCTGATTTTATCAACAACTGCCGCTGGGGCAGGTGCAGACCGTTTAACGATTGATTCGGCGGGAGTTGTTCAAATTGGGCCTGATGGTGTTCAAGGTGGGGCGTTGCTTAGTGTTCGCAGAAACGGAGACGCTATAAATTTTGGCCACATCAACGGAGCCGGATACGGTTCTGTAATTGGTGCGTCTAATAATAATGGCAATCCTCATATCGGCTTTTGTTGTGAGGCTGGAACGAACGATAACACTTTTAAAACTCGTGGTTTAAAAGGAACAGTTATCTATTCAAACACAAGTGGTGAGTTAAAAATTGCACAAATAACAACTGCCTCGGCAGACAATCAATCACCAACAGATAGATTAACAATGACTTCGTCGGGCCGCGTTCAAATTAGTTCGACAGCTTCGACAGGTGGCAATTTATTTGTAGGTGTCAGTGAAGACACTGTTTACAACGACACTACGGCAAGCCACCAGCGGGACGAAGGTGCAACTCTCTGTATTCACAACGATTCAACAACTACTAAGTCATTCTCGCAAATTGTTTTAAGAAATCGTTCTTCAAATGTCGGAGGTTGCCGCATTGTTTCAGTTAGCAACGGAGCAGATTCAAGCGACCTCGCTTTTGTCGCTGGTGATGTTGGAGAAAAAATGCGGATATCAGCGGAGGGGCAGGTAACAGTCGGAGTAGATGCCGACCCAAGTCAGACAGCTTCACCGTCAATGCTTATCACAAAAGCAACTGCTCCAAGTGATGTTAATGGTTATAGCCAATTAGTGCTGCAAAGGTCAGACGGTAATACTGGTGACGGTGCTCAGATAATGTTAAACCAAGGCTACCACAGTACAAACACTGATTACGTTGCCCCAGTCGGAGCAATTCGAGGTTACAGAACAGGCCCAGTAGATGCTTATGGTGGAGGCGTTAAACTTTTATACCAACCAGACAATGGTGCTTTAGGAGTTAAACCCGCTGTTACTTTAAGTGGGGCAGGAAATCTCGGTATTGGAGTTGGTGCAGATATTGGGGGAAGCGGCGTAGATTCTTTCAATGCCGGCGAGCGTATAGAAATGCGAGCCGCTGGTGCTGAATCACCTCAGTTTTTAGCAAGCTGTTACTCCGCTACGTCAAGTCGTTGCGCAAGCATCGCTTTCCAAAAGAGTCACACAAACACAGGAGGCGTGCTTCACGCAACCGTGGCCGACGAAAATATCGGCAGGATTATGTTTCGGGGGGTTGCTAGCGGACACGGTGCGAGGGATTCTGCTGAAATTGCAGCAGTTTGCGACGGTGGGCCAGACGGAAGCGACCAACCTGCCAAGCTTGTTTTTAAAACAAGTTCTCTTTCATCAACGCTTGCCACTCGTATGGCAATTCGTTATGACGGATATGTTCAACTAAACGGTTCGGGAGATGTATTTAGTGCAATCCAAAATACAAACTCTTTATCAATGGCAAATGACGCCACTACAACGTTCGAAGTTCCATCAGGAGTTTTTAGCATATATGACACTGGCGGATATGGTGCTTTGTTTTTTGCTGATTATTCTGATGCCGCAGTTACAAAAATTGCAGGGTCATCGCATTTCACAGCGGGTGGAACTGGAGCGATTCGAGTAACGAGTGCAACGAATGATTCTACTGTGACAGTAGAAAATAAACAGGGCGGAACTCGCACAATTAAAGTAATGCTTGTAACTAATTAATTCAAATGAAATACACAATAAGAAAATTTGAAAACGAAGGCGACAAAAAGCTAGTTGGCTTTATGGTCGAAGATGGTAGAGGCAACAAGCTCGCAATTGATAAGCGAGTTGAAGTTGCTGGAAGCGACGAGGAAATGATTGCGGCAGCACAAGCAGCATCTCAGCAAGAAATTGATGAGTGGCAAGCTCAATTTGCTGTTTTAGGCAAAGTTTGGGACGCGGAAGATGGCAAGCTTGTTGATATTCAAGCGGAACCAGAACCGCAACCAGACCCAACTGAGCAATTTGTGCCAGATACTCCGCTAGTCGACCCGACGGAAATAGTCGAGGAACCAGTAGTCGAGGAAGGTGAATAAATGAAATATGGCGGCTGAACCACTCCAAAAGTTTTTTGACAATCTGTACTCTGCTTTAACACAGGCACAGACCACAGTCGAAGAAGCAGCCTCGCAACGTGTGCGGGAAAACTATTTCGATGAAGATGGGAAACCTAAAACTGTCAAATTAAACTTAGGAGGCCGGGAGGTTGAAGCCCCATTATTTACATTAATTCCGCACAACTCTTTAAAGATAGAAGAATGCGAAGTTAACTTAGAACTAAATTTAGCCCAAGACGGCAAAGAGTGTTTTGGATGTCTAGGTAAACTACGCAAAGCTAAAATGGCAAATATAAGAATAAAATTTTCATCAACAGATCAAGCTGAAGGCTTGGCTCGCGTAGGTGATTCGTTAATTAAATTAATACCAACAACATAAGACAATGGCAGCAGATAGTGACCAGCTCGCAGATTATAATAATCTCCCTATAAAAGATTTGATTTTGACTCCAATTTTAGCCGCTTCTGATGGCGGTTTGGATTTGGCCAAGTCAACGATGAATTTTATCGATACAGTTTGCTTTGATAAGGACGGCAATACCCGAAACCTAGAAGTTGAAGTGGAACGCATGACTAAGGGAGATGATGACAAGCTGACTCCAGTTAAGCAGAAAATTAAAGTTCCATTGCTTTCAGTTCTTCAGATTCCAAACGTAGGAATTACTGACGTAGATGTTACCTTTGATATGGAGATTTCTTCCCATACAGAGAATAACTCATCTACAGAAGATACTAAGTCAAACGAATCAAAGACAAGTGCTTCAGCTTCGGCTTCTGGCAAGTTTTGGGGTGTAGGATTTAGCGTTTCAGGTTCACATGAAACAACTGCAACAGGCTCAGTTACAACAAGTAGCTCACAGCAACGCAGTACAGACTTTAGCAGCCGTTACTCAATAAATTGTAAAGCCGCTAATTTAGGCAATGCCGAGGGAATGTCTAGACTGACTCAGATGCTTGCCCAACAGATGGACGTTGTAGATACATCGTCTTCAGATTCATCAAGTAAATAAATAAAATGAGTACTCAAATTATAGAGATAAACACGATACCTAACGCTCAATCTTTAAACGTGAGCAAGGTAGTCATAACTTTAAATTCTGCAACCATGTTTGGAATGCAATTTTTAGTAAACGGTTTTGGGAAGTATAACGACCCAGAAGGAAAAGAAGCATGGTCACCAAATCCTTTAGTAAATACATTGCTAAACATTTCTGGCGATTCTTGGAATAACTGGGGAGCAGACGTAGACGATTCAACTTATATTGGTGACTTGGCCCTTGCTCAACTTGGCTTGACTCGAGATCCAGATGCAGTCGTAGAGGTCGAAGAGATAGCCCCAGCGGCACCGGAAGAAGTTCCAGTGGAGGAAGCTCCAAAGCCAGTTAAAAAGGCGGCTAAGAAGAAAACAGCAAGTGAGTAGGACGGACAAATTAACATTGGCCATCTTTATAGGGTGTGCCTTTGCAATTGTTTTTTTAGCTAACAGATGATGGGAGAGAAATTGAATAACTTTTCTTTAGTGTTCGGCATGATCGTAGCCTCTGCGGGTGTTATTGGTGCATGGTTTGTTTTACCGCATCGGGTATCAACTAATGAGGCAGCTATTAAAATCCTACAGCAAGACGGGAAGTCGGAAAAAGAAATGCTAATTAGAATGGATGAAAAGCTTTCGATAATTCAAAAAGATATTGAGGACTTGAAAGACGGACATCCAAGAGGAGACAGATAATTATGAAAGAAATACTAAAATCAAAGACAGTGTGGACGGCAATCACTGGGGCAATCGGCGGCGTAGCTGCTTATTTCACAGGAGATTTAGAACTAGGTGCAGCGGCTAATGTAGTAATTACTTCGTTGCTCGCTCTGTTCTTACGGCATGGCATTCAAAAGAATGCTAAATAAATAACAAGTTAGTGGAATGGCTTGGTCAACTATAGGTACGTCGGATGTTCAAACCCGTATGACAGATACGGAGTTGGCAAAATATAACTCTATTGGTCTTGCGGCAGGGCAAACTTCTTCGGGCTTAATCCAAGAAGTAACTGACGATGTGGCCTCTCTGGTTAGGGGATATATAATGGCGTGTCCAAGAAATGGTTTGGCTTCAACTGCGGCAGCACTTCCTAACGTTCTCCACTCCCCGGCACTCGACATAATTATTGTTGAGTTGATGAAACGTGTGGGGGGTGCTGTCACAGATGTATCTGATGTACGTATAGCGGCTTACAATAGTGCTATGCAGTTCATGGATAAGGTTGCGGATTGTCGTTTTGGCATTCCAAAGCCTACTAATGAAACTGATGAAGTGTTTTATAATGATAGGGGAAGCTACGGCTATAAGAAGAAGCTTTGTATTAATACTGTCGCAAGTGTTAAAGGCTCAGTGACATCTAAAACAGATGATTGTGGATGCCCTTCTGACGCTGGAGCAAGGATTTTTTAAATGGCGGTTTACCTTACAGCAATCCAAGGAGCATTGCATACCCGTCTAAGCGGTCAATCACCGTTTAATACTGGAGCAGCTAACACGCCGGGGCTAGTTAAGGAAGACGATGACGTACAAAGCAAGATGGAGGAGATGCTTAACCGTTTAAGGGTTATGGCTATAGTACTTCGTCCAGCTAGTATGGTCAGAGTTATGGAGAAGACCGTTGTAGATTTTAATTGGGAAGTTGATTGCATAGAAAACCCCGCAGTCAATCGACCAATTTCTGGCACATACTATACCGCAGAGGCAGTAGCCGAATCGGTGTTTGTGCTTTTAGATAATTACCAGATACCAACTGGAACTTTAACGGGAACAAATAGCTCCCGCTCTACCGGCATTACACGCATGGGAAGAGAGGAACCGATTGGTAGTTTGGTGAGGTATAAAGTAACTGGCTTCGTAAGGAGTAAATTAAACGTAAATATAACTTAATAAGGATAATGATATGGCAAATCAAACCATAGTAGGAAACGCCACCGTATATGGCGTAGACGGAACCGTTAAATACGGGACAGTAGCAATAGGTGAGAATTATATGCAAAGCATCAACCTTACTGACGAAATGGACACGGCAGAAGCTCGTGATCAAAGAGGTAACGTATTTGGATATAACCTTTATAACCACAGAAGAACAGCAACATTTGAAATAATATTCTATGCTGCTAGTGAAGCGGCGGCAGCGGCTGAAATGCTTTTGCCTTCACCGGGATCAAAAGTAGAAATACGAGATGATGCAGAGGATGGAGCAACTCTACCAGCAGACATAACTGGAGATTGGAACTACACAGGGGGAGGCTCAATATCTGGAAGCAATACAGATTTAATGAGAATGTCTATCCCTTGTAGTAGATATGCTGACCCTGCTGGGACAACTACTACAACAGTCGATCTTCAAACTATTTAATAGTGTCGCTTGAAAGTGATTATTTAAAAGCAGTAATACCTCACCAAGCCCGAATCCTCGGACAGCGGTTGAGACCTTTATCCCTTGGGCATATAATGATGCTGACACGTTATCATAGCCCATTTGTAACAGGAGAAAGGCAACCGCAGTTTGGGGATTTGTGCTTTGCTATATGGGTTTGCAAAAGGACGTGGGGGCAGTTAATGGAAGGAATAAAAAATCAATCTTTTAAAAAGGAAATTAGATTTTTGTATTTTATAAGCAAATTCAAAAGAAAGGGCCCAGCTTTATCATCGTTTGTGGATTATATTACTAATTCAACTAATGAACCTAATTTGTTTTTTAATAAAATAGACGGGCAAACTCCTCATTCAATGAACAATTTGCATTTTATAAAAATAATATTGATGAGCAAGCTTCACCTTAACAAGGATGAAGCGATGAACTTGCCATTTGCAGAAGCTATCTATGACATTGCAGGAATAGGAGAAAGCGAAGGGTCTTGTGGGTTTGTTACTGATGCACATATAGACGCAGGTGAAAGCGCAAAAAGGCAATGGGAGAAAATGCAAAAAGAAAAGGTGGAACATAATGGCAAACGAAATTAAATTTATTTTTACGGGGGACACATCTGACTATGACAAGGCTATCAATGATATAATTAAAAAAGCAAATAAAGCCGCAGATGCTACAAAGAAACAAACCGAATCACAAAAAGCACAACTAAAACTCCAAAAGCTTGTTAATGCCGAGTTTGAAAAGGCAGCAAAGACTGGAAGTAGTGTTTTAAAAATACAGAAGCTAATTAACACTACTGAAAAGGAAAGATTATCTTTATCAAAAAAATTAAACGATTCTTCTCTTACTAGAAAAAAGAGGCTAGAAACTATTGTTGATTTAGCAAAAAAGGAAGCGAAGCTTGCTGGTTTAAATGTTGCTAAGACAGGGAGAAGAGGCATGGCTGCCGGGGGGATTGCTGCCCAAGCTGGAACCGCAGCACTAGGAAAAGTAGGTTTGGGAGGGGCCGGAAGCGTTGGAACAGCGGCAGGAGCTGGGGCTGTAGCACTTGGAGCTACGGCAGCCACAGCAACAGGCATTGGGTTGGCTGTAGCGGCTGTGGCTATACCTTTGATTATTGCATTTAAAGCTTTAACTTCTGTAATTAAAGGAACTAAAGAAGCAATGGCAAACTCTATGGCATTAGAAAAAACTTCTCAGATTTCAAAAAAATCAATTGAAAGAGTTCAAGCTGAAAGTTTAGCAGGAAAATTCGGGGGAGATGCTTCAGACCCTAGACAAAGACAACTGTTTAAAGACTTAGGGTTGATTATAGATAAAGAACTTGTCAGAAGCCTTGCCGAGTCAGGAAAAAAAATAAGAGCAGTTGCTATAAAAATAACAAACTTACTAATGCCAGTTTTTGAAAAACTAGCCAAAGTTGTCGCTGATGCTGTTGTTTTTATTGGTGGAACTATATCAGGGTTTATGATGGCAATGGGGCCTGTTTGGGCTTATATCAAAGAGGCTCCGTTTAATCCCGGCGGGGCTATAATGCAATTTGATTGGACTACTTTCGCGGTTGCTCAAGAACAATTTAAGAAACAAATGGAGCAGCAAATGAAAATGGGATTTAAGTCGAATGATTTTGCTGGGAGAATGAAAGCTACTGATGACTTAGCAAGAATAGGTCTTTTTAAAGGAGGCAAAGACAGTATGGAACATACTTTGAAAGCAAGCCTAGCCACTCAAAGATTAATTGAATCAAATACTGGGGAAAGATTAAGAACCGCAATAGAAAACGCTTAAAATATGGCAAACAGTACATTAGTAGGGTTTACCTCTGCAACTAATTCAAATCAGTGTAAGGAAATCCAACCTTTGACAACTTGGTCAAGGGATGGGAATTATAAAGTTACAAGAAGATGGGTAGGCCCAATTGATTCACTTGTCAATTTTTCAAATGGAGGTTCAGGAAATGCGGATAGTGCTGGAACTTTTTTTAGTGGGGCAACTGTTTCTCCGTTTTCACCGGGGGGAGCCGGAGTTGATGGGGCTATCACTGTAGATTTAGCAAGAGATAAAGAGGGGCTGCTTGGAACTTTAAGTGTTACTTGGGTTACTTCAGACATATCATCAGCATTAGGAAACCCAAGGGCCGCAGGAAGAACAGGGGCAAGTGGAGATCAATTTCAAGAAAGCAGTATTTGGGAGCTTGATGGGAATGACATTGAAAAGTCGGCTTACGACGGAATGGTTTTTGAAGAATGTGAAAAAATTTTAAAAGCTCATGTTGCCGGAAGCGAAGCAGGATTTGCAGCTCGCGTTAGGCAAGCTATTAGTCGATATGAAAATGGGCTTGATAACACGGGTACTACTCTAGCAAATCCCTACGAAGAAGAGTTTAAGCTTTCAAATTATTTTCCACCGGGAACAGGAACTAGCCCTGTAACAGGCCCAGCGGCAGACCCTTTAAAAGAAATCTTTAGTGCTAGTTCAATTCAAGGTAATACAAATTTGCTTGTCGATTTAGATAATGCTTGCAAGGATATTTTAAGGGGACAAGAGGCATTCACTATTAGTCAATTTGTATTAAGAAATACAAAAACTACAACCTATGCCTCTTCTCTTGCTCCATATTATCAATATATGAATGAAATATGGAAAACGTCACATATCACAACCTTGCTTGGAGCAGAAACTAGACCGATCGACCCCCCAACTAATCCCGCTGTTTCTTTCACTTTGCCTTTAATTGGATTGCTTGGAAGTGGTACAGGAATATTTGCGACTGCTCATCCTTGGCTTTATAGAACCCCAGATGTTCAGCAGCTTAATAATGGAAAGTGGCAAATAACAAGAGAATGGTGGGAAGCGGGAGAAATTTCTAAATCAACCTATAAGCAAAGAACATGATACACACGTTTACTCCGATAACAGGAACGGGGAAAAAATCTCAGGCAATTAAAGAACTTCAAAAGGCTGTCAGGAAAATAACTCCTAGACCTAGCGAAATAACTAAGGTAAACGTCACAACAAAAGGAGCTCACGTTATTTCTGCAAGCAAAAAGGAGGGAGGATCTGGGAATCAAGTTGTTAGCCGATGGCTGTAGATTATACAACTGCAACTACTGTTGATGTTAACGAAGGAGTAAATTCGCAAGATTACAACCGTCTTGCTCTTGCTTTTAATGATAGGCTAAAGAACGGAGTAGCTGATCCCACTTGGCGATTGCTCTGGTACGCTCATTCTTTGGTTAGGGGGATGCGTAATCCCAATGGACTCACTTATGCCCCAGAAGACGAATGGTGGAAAGTCTACGCCCATATTAAAGAAGCGTCTGGCGTTACATGGCCGACAGCGGCGGCGGGAGAACCGGAAGGCATTAACGTATCTAATCCTCTCGGTGCTTTTATTTATGGGATGTCTCCTACTATTGATAATGAGGAGGGGCGAATTAATGGGTCAGGGCAATTTGATCCCGCAGGTACTACCCTAGCATCTGCTCCGACTGGAGTGCCTTTGTTTATTAATGATGGTTCTTTAAGAGCTCCAGCTAACATTACAGATTACTGGACTCTGGCTAAATATCAACGGGGAGCAGTTGCCTCAGATTTAAGCGATTACTCAGCTAGTAATGCTATTAAAGCATCTCAAGAGCATGGAAAGATTAACTACCCTGACAGCCATTTTTACTTAAAGAACTATGGGGGTTTTTTACCTAGCCCTAGTTTAGATGCAAGTGACCCTTTATGTGGTGATGGTTACACGCCTAATTACGATCTTAAATTTACTAACCTAGTTGGAGGCAGTGATAAAACTTACAGCACTTGCCCCCCTACTGGAGTGATGTTTTATTTTGAAGGATTTACTTCTTACAAAATTGTTAAGTGGAACGGGTCAACAGTTAGTCTTCCTTTGACTGATTACATAGAAGGGCCATACGAGGACAATGCTTATTTAAGGAGATATAAGGGGCAGCAAATAAATGAGGCTATGAACTGGTTTGCAATGGAGTACCGTTCTAATGAAACAGAGCGAGCAACTTCAGATATGAACCGCATAATTAAAGGCTTCCAGTTTCAAGACTTTTTAACCAAACAATATTCTTTAGCCCCTGCTTTTGGCTCAGTCAGCACAGGAACAATTACCGCAGTATATCCAACCTTTGACATATCTGGCCCACAAGTAGCAAATGCTTATTTACCTGTTACAACTTCTGGAACTTATTCAGGAGGAACTTATTATACTGTTCCCGCTAAGTTTACGTTTGCTGGTTATTTCGCAAAGATAACAGGAGCAGGAGCAGGAAGTGCTACAGTTAAAGTGATTGATTCTTCAAGTGGCTCTGATGTTGTGCTTGAAACATTTACAATTACCGCAGGAGGCACAGATAAAAGACTTCGCTATTTCCCGTCTGCCCATAACGAAGCAAAGATTAGATTTCAATTAAGTGAGAATTTACCTTCTGGCATAGGTGTAAATATAGAGTGTGCTATGCTGTTGGAGTATAAACCAACAATATATGACTCATACGTTTGTTTAAGGCTAGGAAGTACAGATGGCCCTTTAGATACTAACTACGACAAAAGCGGATATACCTTTAGCGATCCAAAACAGATTAGTGATAACCTATTAGAATATGGCTGCATCATTAGAGGGGTTGCGGGAATACCTACGAATACTGGAGAGATCAATGAAAATCCAGTTTACGAATCTGCAAGGCGATTAATACAAAACAATTTGAGAATGGCAGAACGCCAGCAATTAGTTGGGTATGAAGTCATTGGAGGAAAGAGCTACCTACATTTTAAGAGGTTTGCTAGGGGGAGGCACTCAGAGGACATAGATACTTTTAGTGATATAGCCCCGCCAGCGGATTATGTTACAAGCGGAAATTTAATTGAAGGGGAGCAATATCAAGTTTGGAGTGCAGGAGGCAGCGGAACTATAACTTATAATGGTAGCGGATACGGAGCTATTACAAGCGGAGGGCATAGTGGAGGTGAGCAGTCAGGAACATTTTTTACTGCTACAAGTGTAAAGACTTTTACAACAAGCGGAGACGCAACTGTAAGAGTTAGAAACGGCATAAGGACTAGCCCAATAAAAGACAATAGAAGCGATAGGTTTAGAGGCCAGACTAACGAATGGCTCAGTCAGATGTCTACGGCAGTTTACAAACTTTCAGATAGCAGCATCTACAAGCCTGACGCTTACGCTGATATAATGGGGTTTCTGACTGACCGCTGTGGCTTAATGTCATGTGCATGGTCTAGGATGGGTGGCTGCACTGCAAACGCTAGTGTTTACAATGCTCAATCCGAGGTGAATAACTTTGTGAATTATGGTAGTAAGATGAGCTTACGACCTGAGAACCCAAGCGGGTACAGATACATACTTGGAAGTCATGGGCCTACTTCACTTTCTCCCACCCATGTGAATAGCATGGTTGACAGTTTAAACACTCCTAGCGACAAGGTTGGAGATAAGAAACATTACGAAAGCTGCCAAATATATCGGCCAGATTTAGAACTAGAAGCAGTTTACATAGATCCTACAAGTTTTTACGCAGGGCAGGATTATAATGTAATCGTAAAACTTAATGGGAGGCTGGACAACGAGACAGCTCCGACAGCAATAACCAATTCAAGCAGTGGATGGTATGCCGCTTTTACGGGCAGCTATGTGCCAACTAGGAGAACTGATGAGAATGCAGTCCTAGAATATCTTTACCACATTGCTAGTTATGGCTCTGGTTCAATCAGTGATTACAACTGTATCCAGAAAATAGGAGATATTGCTTACGATGCTAACGCTGCAAGTGGATATTATAGTAATGACTTTCACGGCAATTGTTACCCTCGGTTTTACTTCTCTAAAAAAGTCCGTCATGTTTGGAATGATGAGAATGTAACCTATGACGCTGCTGACTCGCTTACAACTGTAGATGAAATGCTCTACATGGAGTTTGTTTTGCAAGCTATTAGCTCTGGCTTCATTGACAAGGAAAGCTCTGTTCAACTTTCATGCACAGGGACAGGGCGTTATTACGACTACACATTCCCAAACCTTTGCTACCAAGCTCTAAGAATGACCAAGAGCGATTTGCCTTCTGAGGCAGTCACAAGAGCAACTAACACGTTCACATGGGATGCCGTGCCTAATGTGCTTTATACACTGGTGGGAGTTGATGGCTCTGGAAATGAAACCTTAATTGAAAGCTCTGTAACTTCTCCTCTAACAAAGACAGGAGTAGCTTCGTTTACTTCTTACAAAGCTTATGCTGGGTCTAACAACAAAGATAATAGAACTGTTGTTGATTTTAATGTCAGCTATTCTGGAAGCGATAATGTAATTACTTTTACTGAAGACAGTGCTGCCAATGTTAAATATTTCCTTTTGGGGAGAGCTAAACCCTCTACATTTACTGAAGGAAACTCGGCAGCTTGGTCTTACTGGACGGGTTCTGCTTGGACTGCCACTGAAGCGAATGCTGCAAGCGTAAGCTCTCCTCTTACTATTCCTGCTGCGTCTGTTAAAGAGGAGTACAGAGTTGAATCTTTGGTTTATGGTCGTAAGAAATGGTTTGAATTTTTACCAGCCACATTAAGGCCAGACAATGCCCAAGGCTTTGGGCCTCTTCCTAACACAAATCTTTATGCACGAATCTTCAATAATGTTTGCAATGCTGTAAACTTATTGACCAGAGCTAGAATAGATTTACCTTTTACTTATCAGACAAGAGAGGGAGAAGCCACCTACCTAGCAACTCCTACAAGTGGGACAGGGACTACAACTAATTCGATTTTAACTAGCAGCCGTTCCTTTCCTTTTGATTATTCTTGCAGCCAAGGAACAACAATATTGGCTGACAATCCGGGAGGGCTTCACACTACAGTTGAAATGGCTGGAGCTACTTTTGGAGGAAGTGCCGTAACAGACAGGGGATTACCTACTGCTGCTGGGGGATGGGGAACAAGTATCTGTGATGCTGAAGTAAATATGTCATTTGGCCCTTTTGAAGCTGCTTGTGACAGTGGCACTATTAAAGGAGGTACTATGGCAGGGACAACCTTTACTGATGGAGGTGATACTTATTACCAGTTTAATATGATTTCCAGTAAATATAATGGTGAATTTAGGGCTGTTGATTCTGATATTAAGCTCGCTTTGCCAGTTGGAATAAGGGATCAGTTTTTAGCTAATCCCGGCTTTATTGGATACACCCAGCACCATTTAACAAAATACAAAAAAGACAGCGGAGGAACGCTGCCAACTAATGCTGGAGTTTCTTTTACGGGAACGCAGAAATATAGCCTTGTTGAAAAGGATATTTATATATGCGACTTCTTTGAGAGTGATGTTAAATTGGATGCAAGTTTATCTCCTCTTTATGATGAGTTCAAAACTGCGGATCTTTTTTATGACCAAAGAGGAACTAACGATTACACTTCAGAGGGGGATGCTGATTTAAGACTTACTTTCTACCCTTTTACAGATAAGCCGAGCTTTATAAAAATCCCTTTAGTGTCTCGAAATTATCCAAACAATACTTATTAATGCCTACCTCATTGTCTATATCTACAGCAAGCAAGCAATATGCTGTTTTAACAATTGATGGAGGTTCTAAACCTTCTGGCACTGAGAAATATAGAATTGAGAGAAAGGAAAATAGTCTTTCCTCTGCAAAGTATCTAATAGTAGCAGAAACAACCTCCGCAGTTTACAACGATCATCCAAGGCCAAGAAACTTAGCAGGAGCCCAAATTGCTTGGGATTATAGAGTGAAAGCTTATTTAACTGCTTCAGGTTGGGATTCTGGTATAGTTGATGACAATTCTGGAAATGGCTACACCATCGCAGCCGTTACAGACACAGAAATAACTAATAGCGGGGTTTTAGGAGCGGCTACAAGTGCTGGAACTTTTAGCAATACCTACCTAGCACAAGCTGAATCTAAGCCAACTGGCAGCACAAACCTAGATCAAGAAACATGGGTAGTTTTAGAAATCCTTCCTCTGACAGCTTCCTCAGTGTAGACCCTGCGAATACACCATTAACGTGGAAGCTTGATGCGAAGCCTACAATGCCCTCTAAGGGTAAGATGGTAAAGAATGCGGCAAGTTCCTTTGCTAAAAACCTAAAGTCTCTTAGCGAGGGCAATCCTCTTCATGCTGATCCTGTTGAAGTTGATAGGCGAAAGGCAATCTGTAACCAGTGCGAGCATTACCTAAATGGAAGATGCGGCAAATGCGGTTGCTGGCTGCAATATAAAGCAGCTCTTCATGCTGAAGGTTGCCCAGAGAATAAATGGTCTAAATCATAGCTCTCTTCAAAATAGCTAAATTCGCAAAAAGCTTTTTTTTTATATTTCTATTTCCTAATAAGTAGAAACATTTTTCCTTCCAAAACACTACTTTTCCAAATTTTTGAAAAACCGATTTGATATAATAGGGGTTCCTTCAGTGGTGAAGGAGAAAGGAACAACCTTATGAATAAATTAATAAAACAAAAATTATCGGAGCAGCAATCTGCTATAAATGAAAGACGAAAAGCCCTTAGAGATATAGGTGTTCTACCTAGAAGCTTTAGGGAGAAAGAAAAGGCAACCAAGCCAATCATTGACCGCTTCTGTAAGTGCGTAGATTGGAAAGCTGATACAAAGACATTTGGCTATGACCGTTTTGAAAAGTTCATGGCAGCAAGCAGGGACAGTAAACTCTTCTTAATGAAGCATGGAGACTTCCCGTTTCAAAATCCAATGCCAAGTTTAAGGAGGCTTAAATAATATGTCTTACGATCTGACACAAAAACAAGCGGAGTGCCTTATGCAGTTACCTGACCCGCAGCCCTATCCGTTTGACGATAAGGTTTACTGGATAGCCACGGGTAAGGTTGGGGCTACCATCCGAATCAACAATAGGAAAGTCGATTTTTCCCACCCCGCTACCGTCTCCAGATTTGGAGTGCCTTACAAGTTGCCTCAACAGCCCTGCCCATGTTGTGGCGAGAAATCAGACAATAGCCGATTTCTTAATAAAGCCACTTTGTGGGCGTTGGCTCAAAAGGGATATTTGAGAATCCTAGAAGAAACTAAATCCGGCATGAGTTTGGTAGTGGTTAAAAAACCCTAATAAACAATAGTATTAATGCATATGCATTTCGCTTGCATTGCTGTCTGTATGTGTTATTATTTGTGTATCGAAACAATCGATCAAGTTCAGGAACTTGTAAAAATTCCGCCCCAACATAGGGGGTGCGGTGGGACTGACCGCACGGGTGGCTAGCCTTTAACTGAGTTTACTCAGGGCAACCAAAGCCACCAGCCAACGAGAGCCGATAGCCTAGCATCCTTGAGTGGGAACTTTTGATATGTCTCAAAAGAAAAAATCCCCCATAAGTTTCTAAACAAACTAAGGACAGTGAACGGCAAGGGTAAAATAAAAATAATCCCAGCGGACTGCTAAATCCAATCGACGATAAAGGAGCAGAAACTCATCCCGTAAACAAATTTAGAAGCTAGGGGAGCCGATAGTTATGTCTGTATCTTAAAACGGTTGATACTTTAAAAAAGACTAACTTGCGAAAAACCCCCTTGTTTCTTTCAGCATTCATCCTACTAGCGTACGGGATTAACATTGTTCACCGCGTCTTGAATTAGAGCACCAAGACTGTTGAATGTTGAAAGAAGCAATTCGGCTTCAGAAACAGAAAGGAACTTATGAAAGAAAAATATAAGATTGGTTATATGAAACATTACTTAGGCATCCCTGACGGGAGAAAAAAGAATGATGAACCAGATCACTCTTATCATTGTTTTATCGACTTTGGTAATGACAAGATTTGGAAATCTAATGTCATCTACAGAACAGCCGAAGAAGCTTTTGAGATTTGTTTTAAGTGGGAGAAGTTAATTGCTAAATATGATTCTATTAGCATTCTAAAGCCACTGGCTCACAAGCTGCTTCCAGTACGGAGCATTATGGAAAATAAAGCTCTTGAAAATAAGGTTACTGTTATTGGCAGCAACCTTACATTGGCTGAGATATAAACGGAGGGGCTTCGGCCCCTCTTTAACTTTTAACGAAAGGAACTTATGAGAGAAAATAATATATTACTTGCGAAACACATGAATGTTTTTTGGGAAGTTGTAGCAAAAAATGACAAATTCGTTTTGACGGAGGAAGAAGCTCACCCCGGCAAAAGTAAAATGTATCTAAACGTAACTATTACGTTTTGTACTTTAGCTGAAGCAAAGGAGTATATTAATAAGCGGAAAAAAAGTTTTTTTAAAACCGCTTTAAACACTTAACAGAAAGGAAATTATGAGTGAGACAAAAGAATACCTTAACAGGCAGCAGAAAGAGGCTGAGTTTAGAAATCGAGTCGAGCGTTTACTTACGCTAGACGATGAAGATTTAAAAAGCTGGTCAGCAGGGTCTTGGAAGGACGGGTGGCTTTGGACGATAATTCGCCAGAGCTACGACTGCGGTTGTGACTTGTCTGAGTTAGTGGACAAGCTGCAAGAGATCGAATCGCTTTGCAAAAGGGCAAAGGAGTGCTTAATGCTGAAACAGTCATATTTTAATGACGTACGCAGTGATGAGCCGTTTGAGCGTGAATTTGACCGCGTTACTAATGTTACTCGTAAGGAGTAACTTCACAACAGAGGGGGGAGCGTTTTCCCACTTCGCTTTAACTTAAAAGAAAGGAACAAATATATATGCACAATATTCAAACAACTAATGGTAGAGCTAACATCGCTTATTCTGGGGAAACTCCTTGGCATAACTTAGGGCAGAAAATCGAAAATGCTTTCGATGCCGAAACTGCTTTGCGTGAGGCTAACCTTGATTGGGAGGTTGAAACTGCACCGCTTTATTATGATAAAAAAGAGTGGGGTGATCCTACTATCCCTATGTCAAAGTCAGAGAGGGCTAAAGTTGTTTTGCGAAAAGACAACGGGGTTGAGCTTGGAGTAGTTGGCCCTAGTTATGTGCCACTACAGAACAAGGAGGCATTTGCTTTCTTTGATGGAGTGTTTGGCAAAGGTAACGCTCGCTATGAGGCTGCTGGCTATCTCGGACAGGGAGAGCGTATGTGGTTGCTGGCTAACCTTGACGAAAATGAGCCAATAGAAATTCTTCCCGGCGATGTCATTAAGAAGTATCTGCTTCTTACAAATGACCACACTGGTAATTATGCAGTGCTTGGCGGGTTGACTCCTATTAGGGTTATCTGTGGAAACACTTGTACGGCTGCGACTAGCAAGCTGCTTAAGGAAACAGGAACTATCAGGGTTAAGCACGTTGGCGATGTAGCTAACCGCTTACACTTTGCTGGAGAGATTTTGGCAAAAGCTGGAGTCTTCTACGACGAAGTTAAGCACTTGTTTCAAGCGTTTGCTTCTAAGCAGTTGAACGGTGAGCAGACCCGCAACTATATTCATGGCACTTTGTTTGATGATCCTAAACGGACTAAGAGCAGAGCTAAGACTGTGGATACAGTTGAGGGCTTAATGCACACAGGACGAGGCAGCGATATAGCTGGCGTTCGTGGAACGGTTTGGGGTGCTTACAATGCAGTCACAGAGTACGTTGACCATGAGAAAGAGTTTCGAGGCGGAGACTTAAAACGCATCGAAGCTTCACAGTTTGGCACTGGCCGAACTATTAAGGCTAAAGCCTTACAGCTAGGTACGGAGTTAGTTAATGGTAACAACTCTGTGGAATTGAACTAAAATCTTGTTGCTGGTAGGTGGGCTATTAAGAGGCTCTGGCAATATTGCATGACCCCGCCAGTATTATCTTATGAAATACATAATTATTATCTTGGCTCTGTGCGTGTCAGTCACCGCAGACCCATCACTTGTTATTAAGCCAAATAAAAATGGAATAACAATTACAGTATCTAATTATCCAACTAGTAAGGCTGTCGCTCTTTTAACTTGCGATGGCCTAACTGGTTGGACTTTGGCTACTGATGAAGATGGTAAATTTATTATCCACTATGCAGAGGAAACAAATGAACCAATTAGCTGGAGGATTCCAGTAAACAAGGGCAAGGCTTTCTTTAAGGCCACTGTCTTAAACTATTAACAGAAAGGAACAAACGAATGACAATATTTGGAGTAAAAATATATAACAGCGACAATAAGTTAATCCATGAAGAATATGCACACAGTAATAGACACGCTGACAAGATTGCTTCGCATTGGGAAAACTTGCCTGTGAAAATTGATAAGAGGTGTTATCGAGTTTTAAATTCTAAACAAGGATGGATTGATTTTCTTAATAAAAAAGGAAAGGAACAAAATGAGTGAAACAAAAAAATGGCCGAATCTGCCCAAAGGTAGATTCTTTGTGCGTGTCATGATAGTTGATGCTAAAGACACTAGTAAGGTTTTTGCAAAATACACAAAAGGAATGCACATTGATAAGCTTGAAGGGTACTGCCAAAGCTATTGGTGGGAATTATTAGAAGGGACGGAGTGGGAATCAGACTCGGAAACAGAGGGAACTATTCCAAAAGAAACTTCTACTCATTCAATAAAAAATGGATGGAAATGGAACGCTATAATCAGCGGGCTTGATGCAAAGAAGCCTACTGTCTTTTCGCCAGAAGGAGGAAGAATTACAAAATCCTATAGGCGGGCTGTTAGAAAAAGACCAATTAAAAGAAAGGAACAAAATGAGTAATAAATATCAGATGACTCGTGAGGAATCGGATTTTAAAGAATGGAAAATGCGACGCTCTTTTGGGCAATCGTATATTCAAGAAGGATGCAAAAATGTTTTTACTTGTTACAGAGGTATCGCCAAAGAAGTTGGTATGGGGTTGGAGTTCAAGGGCTTAAGAGATGCAGTTATGGAACTTACTTTGCAAAACCCTAATCGTAAGAATTACAATCCCAAAGCGGCTGTTACACGAATAAAAGAACACTTGTCCAAAATCGATAAATTATGCAATGAGGTTTCAATACTTCATAGAGAAATTAGACAACTTAAATATGAGTACGAACCACTAAACAGAAAGGAACAAAATGAAACTAATTAAATATTCAATGGGAGTCGCTGGCCTTATCTATAGCTTGATGGCTCAAGGTAAGCCTAATGATGGCTTAACTAAGGACGATAAAATAGTAGCGATTACTATTCTGGCAGAGGCTCGCGGAGAAGGTAAAAGGGGTATGTATGCTGTCGGGGCTGTTATTGCACAGCGAGCCATAGATGCTAAATATTCTAAAGCTAACATTTGGCGGCATACCTTAATCTGTTTAGCCAATAAACAGTTTAGCTGTTGGAACGGTAAGACGTTTGAAGACTTAGAGCATTTACTTGAGTTACCCGAAGCAGCTTACGCTTTGCTTGTTGCTAAAAGCATTAGCAATTTGGATCGTTCATTTGTAAGTAATGCTAACCATTATCATGCGACATGGATGAAGAAGAAACCTTATTGGGCAAAAGGTATTAAGCCTGTGAAGGTTATAGGCAATCATGCTTTTTACAAATTATAAAGAAAGGAACTAAATGAAAATTGAAATCATAGGCGGCAGTAAAGAATGGCAGGACGCAATAATTAAAAAAGCGGCTGTTGAGTTAGACCCGCAAGGGATTCTAAAGAAATCTAAACCAAGAAAACGAAAGGATAAAAATGGATGATTACGAAAGAGAATTTGATTACTCAGAACTTGAGTATTGTGAGGAATGCAGACGGCCACCAACTGAATGCTCTGGCTGTGGAGAGGAGGACTAAATGAGTGAGCGAAGATATAACATTTATGGAAGATCAACCACCGATCCAGTTCCACGTTGTCCTTGTCGAAAAATCTGTAAATGTAGCGGATTAGAAAAACCTTTAGAAGTACCTATAGTAAAATACAAAAAAGACGGTCAAAAGTTTTATGTGACTCTATCGGGGTACATAGAAAAAAAACTCCTTCGTGAGTTAAGAAAGTCTATGGATGTAAAACAAAAATAAGCTTTTCAGCAATGCGTATGCAATGCAAGCTATCAGCTAGTGCCTAACCATTCCCTTGCTGGTTGCCTTTTATAATTTTTTGGCGTCCGGTGAGGGTTTGGTTTTGTATCTACCACGGCGGGGAGGATGATACTTTTAAATCATACCTATATACCCCCTATAATTTCATCCTCTTCCGCCTGTTTTAAGGCGTTTGGGGATTTTTAAATTACTGAAGCTAGTGAGTGCTAGTGGAGGTGGCAGGGAGGCAAAAGCCTCCGCTGCCTTTTTGCAGAAAGGAACAAACTTGTCTGCACTTACTGTAAATACAGAAAGGAAATAAATGAGTAACGAACAAAACGAAATAGTAAAAGAAGAAAAACCTAAAACAGTTCAAGAGCATCTTGGTAGCGATGCTTTTAAAATCAAACTAGCCTCGGCACTGCCGAAGCATTTAACACCTGAACGATTCGCAGGAGTCGCTCTTAATCAAGTTAATACTAATCCCGCCCTTCTTAAATGTACGCAGCAAAGCCTTTTTAAATGTCTGCTTCAGCTTGGGCAGATAGGGCTAGAGCCAGATGGTAGAAGAGCCCACCTTGTCCCTTACGGCAAAGAATGTACTTTGCTAATAGATTACAAAGGTCTAGTTGAGCTTGCCCTTAGAAATGGTGATGTAGCTCGTATTCATGCCGATGTTGTTTATGAGTCTGAAATTGAAAACAAAGACTTTATCTACAATCGTGGCAAAGTCGAAGTGCATAACAAAAGCCTGATGCCTGACCGTGGCAATGTAGTAGCCGTATATGCAGAGGTGGAGTTTAAGAACGGAACAGCAAAGGCTGAAGTAATGACCCGTGAGGAGGTCGAGAAGATACGGGCAGACTCTAAAGCAGGAAAGAATGGGCCGTGGGTAAATCATTGGAATGAGATGGCTAAGAAGACAGTGTTTAGACGCTTGGCTAAATGGTTGCCATTATCTCCAGAAATTAGAGAGAGCATGGAGAAAGATGATGAGTCACAGTTTACAAACATGAAAAGAGTTGAACCCGCAACTCCAATGTTTAAAAAGATCCAGACTGAGGCCGAAGCAATAACGGAGGAGATCCCAAGTGAATGAAGACGAGCGTAAAGGATGCCCTTCAGCGTCAGCGTTTGGGCAGTATAATGCTTGCCCCGGCTCGTTTACATTAAACAAAGCAGCCCCAGAAGCCCCGCCCTCACCGGCGGCGGCTAGGGGTACGCGAGTTCATGCTGCTTGTGCTGGTGAAACAAGCATTGAACTTTTGGCCAAAGATGAAAAGGAAACGGTCAAACTTTTGTTAGCTAACGAAAAAAAGTTACTTACAACTTTTACAACTGATGGCTGGGTAGTCTCTGAGGAATTGACAGAAAAAAGATTCTGGGATGAAGCCACAGAGTCACGTTGGAGTGGCAAAGCTGATCGGGTTTATTTACTGCAAAAAAATAAAGACAAGATCGCTTTAATTGTAGACTTCAAATCTTCACGGTACACAACAAGAGCCCAAGAGAGTTTACAACTTGCTGCTCTTTCAACGCTTGTTGATCGTCATTACCAAAGCAATCTAAATGAGGTTCATGTTGCTCTAGTTTTTCCTGATGGCTATGACCAAGCATCCTATGATGCTGATGCTCTTGAAACCGTTAGTGAAGAATGTAAGGGCTTAGTTGACAGGGCTACAATTACAGAGACACAGAAACGATACCCAAGCCAAGAAGCTTGTCGCTGGTGTAATGCTAAAAGCATCTGCCCAGAAACAAGGGGCAATCTTAATGAAGTGTCTAAACTACCTAATACCGCAATAGCTCCTAGCGATTTACCTAGGCTACTTGCAGTTAGTCAGGTTGCTAAAATGCTTATTAAAGACATCGAAGAACAAGCAAGAGTCGTTTTGAAGTCTGGCACTACTGTTGAGGGCTGGGAGTTAAAAGAAGGAACTACTCGCAGCAAGATAACAGACACACAGGAAGTCTATCGCAGGGCTGCGGTAATTGGAATTGATGGTGAAGCATTTGCAAATAGCGTAAGCATTTCCAAAAAAGATTTGGAAGCTTTGCTTAAAGAGGAACTTGGTTACAAGGGTAAGCAAATTAAAGAAACAATAAACAAATTAACAAAGGGCTGTACTACTGACACCGTTGCAGCCCCATCACTTAAACAAAAGAAAGGATAAATAAAATGGTAATGAAAAACAGAAGACCAAAAGGAAAAAAGATATTAAGTAGTTGGATGTGGGAAAATGATATTCAAAAACTTAAACAGTTCGCTACCGAAAATGATGTTGCGATGAGCGATTTAATACGGTCGCTTATCAGGGGGCTTGATACAATGGAAACAAAGGCATTAAACAAGTTAGTAACAGATGCAAAAACAGAAAGGAAAGTACAAATATGAGTTGGGCAGATAAAACAAGCGGAGATAAAACCGAATACGATAACACAAATAAAGGAACGCTATTTAATAATAGTTATAAAACAAAACCTAACCAGCCAGATGTTAGAGGTGATCTAAATATTGATGGCAAAGAGTTTAAGCTGTTTGGATGGATACGAACGGCTAAAAAATCTGGAGATCAATTCTTTTCAATAGGAGTTGAGCCAAAGGATGAAGAGCAAGAAGTCAAGCAAGTGAATAATGCTATCGGCGAAGTGGTTAAAAGTGCGGAGTCAACTGACCTACCTCCTACCGAGGATGGGGAGGACGTTCCGTTTTGACAATCATAGCAATTGACCCCGGCAAGTCTGGAGGAATTGCTTATGCTCTGGATGGGCGGGAAATACATTCCCGTTCAATGCCAGATACGCCGGGAGATATTTTAGATTTTTTAAGAACCGTTAAGGCAATACATGGCCCAGAGATTGAGTGTTACATGGAAGGCTGCATTAAGTATGCTGGCAAAGCTCAATCAGGATCTTCCTCGATTGTGTACGGAAGGAACTACGGATTTCTTGAGGGCGTAATTCAAGCTCTAGGAATACGCTTACATTCAGTGAGTCCACAGAAGTGGATTAAGTCTTTGGGATTAGGGACTCGCGGAGGGTCAACTAATACCCAATGGAAAAACAAACTAAAAGCAGAGGCACAAAGGTTGTTTCCTTCCGAGAAGGTTACGCTTAAAACTGCCGATGCTTTATTAATATTAGAATATGCAAAACAGAAAGGAACAAACAAATGACATCAGCAAAACGAGTTAATTATCACGAAGCGGAACAGTTTAATCTGGAGCTTAATGATAATAAAAAATTCCCGTATCAATATCCAAATGAGCCGGGATTTAAAAACAAGGATAAGAATGGGCCTAGCCGTAAAGCGGCAAGTGAGATCAAGGAACAAGTGCCAACATTACGAGAGCTTTGCCTTTCGACGCTTGGCAAACATCCGATGACAGCCGACGAAGTTGCTACAACTATAAACCGAAGTATCTTATCAGTACGACCAAGGGTTGCGGAATTAGCAGCACTTGGAAAGATTGAGGACACTGGATCAAGACGCACAAATAGCAGCGGCAAACTAGCTACAGTTTGGAGGGCATCAGCATGAGCAGCCAAATAACAATAAACGCTAAAGGCTTAATATCTGATTCTAATATGGTTGTAATGAACACTTCAGAAATGGGGTGCTACATTCGCCTTCTATGTCATTGCTGGGATAGTAAGGAATTGCCTTCAGATGATCGAAGCCTAGCTAAACTAGCAGGGTGCAGCCTTGGAGAGTTTAAAGCTGCTTGGCCTAAGATCAGTGTCCACTTTAATAGAAATGAAGAGGGGAATCTTTTTTGCCCTGTCTTATTAGGACAACGCCTTAAAGCCAACAAGAAGCGGAAGCTTATGAAGAAAGCCGCTGATGCACGTTGGAGCCAAGAGAGGAGGAAGAAGCAAGCTGCATGAGCAAAGCCCCGGCATTTATGTTCTATGCTGGCGATTACTTAGCCAGCTCACGGGTGCAACTTATGACACTCGAAGAGGAAGGGGCTTACATCAGACTTCTCTGCCATTGCTGGAACGCTGGCAGTATTCCAAAGGAACCCGAACAGATTGCCAGACTCATAGGTAAGGGTGCTTCAACCACCCTTGCAACCAATGTAGCAACCATGTTCATTCCAAAGGGCAATGTCCTTGTCCATGATCGACTTGAAAAATACAGAGACGAGCGTCAAAGATGGATTGAGAAGTCTAGAGAGGGTGGCCTCAAGTCGGCAGAAATGCGTAAATTGCTAAAGAAAACACAAAACAACCCTAGTGAATCTATAGTCAAGGGTGGTACTAAGGGTGGTTCAAGGGTGGTTGCCGATTGCTTGCAACCAAATGGCAACACTTCTTCTTCTACTTCATCTTCTATAAGACACACACACACAGGGGAGCTTCCATCAAAGCAGGAAGTTTTAAATTATGCTTCTCAGATAGGGCTTGCAGAGTGGCGAGCAGAGGACTGGTGGCTAGATATGGAAGCAAAGGGCTGGCGAAGTAAAGGGGATGAAGTTGTAAACTGGCAAGCATTTTTAACTAGAATTAAAACTTGGTGGGAAGCTGATGGGAGACCTATGGAGCGAGCGATCAAAGCAGGAGGCAAATCAGGAAGGGCTGCAAAAGAAATGCCAACTTGGAAAAAGATAGAAGTTGTTAAGGAAGAGATTTCTAAGCACAAGGGAAATGTAGAGTCGACATACTATCGCCAAGGAGATAAAAGAGCCCTCAAAGAATACAGAGACCTTAAAAATAAATTAAGGCTTTTGCAAAAAGAAGAAAGGTTAGACGCAATAGGGCGAGCTGAATAATGCAAACGCCCCGACATAAAGTAGCTAAAATGCCCCGCATTAAGCCACAATTGCCTTCTACGGGCAGATTAGAGAGCTTCCGCTATGGTGATATTCCCGCCAAATAAAAACCCTTTAGAATTGAAATTTAATCCTCTCCCATTTATCTGGTTTTCTCTTTTAGATCAGATTAGCTCTAACTTGGGAGGGGGTTTTGTCAATACGTTTAACAGTTTGAAAGTGAAAAACGTAAAATAAAATGTCGTTAGAATTTTTAATTAGGCCAAGTAAGTTTTTTGATGCGATCAAGCGTTTAGGCTCTAAGAAGCCGATAGCTAAAAAACTAAGCAGCAAACAGTGGGCAGCAATGCCTACGCAAATAAGGGAACGTGCTTATTTCACTGCAAATGTTGAAAGCATGAAGTTCCTAAACCGCTCCAAAAAAATGATGCAGGACTATCTTGCTGGAGCTAGGGAGACTGTGACAACTCCAGACGGGCGAAGGGTTTCAGCTTTAAAGAAAACTTCTCGTAAAGATTTTATCTTTGAAATGCAGAAGCTTGCAAAGCAAACAGGGCTTGGGGAAATCATGCCTCCCGGTGAAGATTTAAGCAGGGATTTAATAACTAGAACCAAAGACATAGCTAGTGAGACTAGGCTTAAACTTATTTTTGACACGCAAACCCAACAAGCTCAATCATACGGCTACTACAAGCAGGGGCAAGACCCTGCAATCCTAGACGCTTATCCAGCTCAAAGGTTTATAAGGGCTGAACAGAGGAAAGTTCCAAGACCTTTACACAAGAGCAACCGTAACGAAGTTAGGCGTAAGGATGATATGGAGTTTTGGCTTCGCATGAATGACCAAAGCATAGGCGGCTTCGGTGTTCCCTTTGGGCCTTGGGGTTTTAACAGCGGGATGGATGTTGAGGATGTACGCAGGGATGAGGCTATTCGTATGGGTTTAATTGATAAGAACGAGCAAGTCCTTCCTCCAGATGATACTTTCAATAAAGGCTTAAAGGCTGCGGCAGATGTTGAGCCTGAGTTTCTTAAAAAGTTCTTAGATAAGCTTGATAAAAACGCCTACACAGATGGTGAGTTTGTTGAGATGATTGAGAAAATCAGCAACGTAAAAGAACCTGCCCCAGCTAAGAAAGTACCCAAAAAAGTTATTGAGCCTGACCCCATATTGCCATCACCAGAAAAAGCTTACAGTGATAGCAGGAAAATAGTTCTTAAAGAGATCAAAAAAATAGAAAAACAAAATAAAGAATCGACTAAAGCTCTTGAAATTGCAGCAAAAGAGCAAGCAAAAGCCAAAGAAGATTTTGAGAATTATTTTGGTCTTCTTAACTATCGCGAGAGGATAAAAGAACAAGGAAAAGTACACGCCGACCAAATGTTAGAATTAAGGTGGGGTAATAAAAGAGCTAAACAAGTTCAAAAATTAGATAAAAAATACAAAAATCTAAACAATAAAGAATTAATTGCATTAGAGGTTGAGATTAACAGCAAAGAAACAGAAAAAACTTTAAAGGTTAGAAATATAATTAAAGAGCAAAGGGAGAAATATGAAGAAGGCAAGCAAACTATTTTGAATAAGGCTGTCTATGCAAGTAAGCCTAATAATTATAAGCCGGAAGTATTTAACACAGTAAGAAAACCTAAGAAGATTTTGCCCGAATGGGAAAAAGGCGTTAATGCTTTTAATAAAATTACTGGGGATATGCCTGAAAACCCATTTGATTCTGATATTGGTAAAAAAACTAAAAAGGCTAAAACAATATCAAACAAAATTACACTAACTAGGGGAGAAAGAGCATTTTCCGCACAGCAAAGCGGTATTTTTCTTAATAAATATAACAATGCTGCCACTGTTGTGCATGAGCTTGGCCACCAAATAGAAGACTCTAATCCTTGGGCAAAAAAAATGGTTAATGAATGGATGGATGAACGCCTTGAAAAAGGACGTATTGCACTTGTGGAAAAACTTAAAACAGAAACAGATGAAACTAAGCGTGAAACTATTAAGAAATCACTTAAAAACAAGTACGCTCTAAGGCAACTTAAAAAGATTGTTCCTAATAGTAAGTACAAGGCAGATGAAAAAGCTTATGAAGATGATTTTCTTAGCCCTTATGTTGGCAAAGTTTATCAACGTGGAAGCACTGAGATTATTAGCATGGGCCTAGAATGGATGTATAAAAACCCCGTTGGCTTCTATGAGAAAGACCCAGACCATTTTGATTTAATTCTACGCATATTGAAGGGCGTACCAAATATTGAGGTCACACTTCCCCCCTCTGGTGCTTGGAATTTAAAAGCAGCATGATAACTCTACAAATAGACGGCGAGACTGTAACACTTACTAAAGGCAAATGGGACAGCAAAAACAAAGCTTTAGCATTGCTTGTCAAAGAAATAGGGGAAGGCTTTCCTTTTAAGGGAGGCGGCTACTTTCCTGACGCTGATGCAGAGGAAGCTTATTATGTAATTAAGGAGCTGATAGATAACAATTTAGCTAAGACTGCTGAATTTGTTAAAAACACTAACAAGCCGCTGGAGTCTATTGATGACCCGAATATAGTTTATTAAAACGAATACACTAACACCGCAGAAATGGAAAAGTTGCAGACTAATTTAAAAAAGAGGGGCTGGCTGTGACGCAACCAACCCCAAAATTAACTCATTAACTGGTCAAAATTCTTATTAATTAAATGAGCTTTTGCAAGTTAAAAAAACCTTCTTATTCTATTCCAGAGGTTGCCCGTATCTTTGGAATAACCCGCTACAGAGTGCAGATAATGATTAAACTTAATCAAATCCCTGCCTTGTTAGCAGGAAAACAAGTCATCATTATGCGGGATGACATACAAAATTACCTTGATAAAAGGAATAACTTTTCTAAATTGCAGTATATTAAAACAAATTGCTAGAAATTAGCAGTTGCTTGCTGCCCTTCCTACCGAGTCAAACTTGTTGCTTCAATGGCAGGAGCTACAACAGGCAACCGACTCACCTCCCCAAAACCAGCCAGTAATGGCAAACACCCCGGCGGTAGACCTAAAATAGTATTTGACCTAGACCTAGTTGAAAGGCTAGGCGGCTTGAATGCTACGCTTAGTGAAATGTCTACTCTTTTGGGCTGTTCTCATGATGTAATTCAGAGACAAGCAAAGAATCCTGAGAGTGAGTTTAGCGTTGCCTATGAAAAGGGGAAGGCTGACCTTAAAACTTCCTTAAAGCGGAAATTGGTTCAACAGGCACTAGAGAATGATAATGTTGTGTCTCTCTTGTTTGCTTTAAAGAATGTCTGTGGATACTCAGACAAGGCAGAGGTTAACGTAGAACACTCAGGTCATTTAATCACTGATGAGAAGACTCTTGTTGGCACTTGGCGAGAAATGCTTGGGGCTCCAAACGTAGAGAACAACTAAATGGACAAAGAGAAACGAGCAGAAGCTTTATTCAAACTTATGTTGCCATATCAGCAACGTTGGGTTTCTGATGCTTCACGTTTCAAGATTTGGCTAAAGTCTAGGCAGATAGGTGGTTCACTTGGTTCAGCTTTTGAAGCTGTCGCTAGTTGCGTTGATAAACCTAACACAGATTGGGTAGTACTTTCTGCTGGTCAACGGCAGTCTGAGGAATGGATGGTCAAGGGCAACCGAGTAGCAAGAGTAGTAACAGATGCACTAGGGCTAGATAAGCCAGACTGTCGTACCAGCGAAGTAAGATTTACAAACGGGTCAAGAATACTAGCACTACCAGCAAACCCAGACACAGTTAGGGGATACTCAGCTAACCTTGTTCTAGATGAGTTTGCTTTCCATGAAAGGCCAGACAGAATTTACGAAGCTATTTATCCAGCAATCTCCAACCCAATGAGGGGAGAGTTGAAGATAAGAATCATAAGCACCCCAGCGGGGCGTAACTCCAAGTTTTATGAGATATGGAACAAGTCAGATGAACTAGGCTTTGTTCAACATAAAACAACTATTCACTCAGCAATAGAGGAGGGATTGCCTATGAATGCTGAAGAGTTAAAGATTGGGCTAGATGACCCAGACGCTTGGGCTCAAGAATACGAATGCGAGTTTGTAGACGCTGCCAATGTCTTATTGCCTTATGACTTGATAGATGAGTGTGTAAATGATGAGGCTACAGTTGATTTTGAAGATGAAGGAAGCCGAGCCGTTCGTTATGTTGGAATTGATATAGGGCGTAAACATGACTTAACAGTTTGCTGGACTTTGGAAAAGGTTGGGGATGTTTTATGGACTAGGGAAGTTCTAGCACTCAGGGACACTCCTTACCATTTGCAGGAGGAGCTACTTGCGGATCGTATTAGTAAAGCTTCCTATGCGGCTATTGATTCTACTGGCATTGGTAATGCTTTAAGTGAGTCTTTAGCTAATCGTTTTCAATACAAGCTTGAGCAATGCACTTTTACGCAGGGCTTTAAGGCTAAGATATTTCCCGGCTTGCGTAGAGCGTTTCAAGAGAGGTCAATTCGTGTGCCAAGAGATAAGGCAATACGGGAAGACTTACACTCAGTGAACGAAGTAACTACGCCGGGAGGAAATAAACAGTACAGAGCATTACGAAGGGCAGATGGTCACGCCGATAGGTGTACGGCTTTAGCCTTGGCTACTTATGCTTCAGTGCTAAACCAAGGAACCGGGGCAATCCAAGAGACAGATAACATCATGCTTGGCAGGGCCAAAATAGCAGGATTAAGGCCGACATTAGTATGATAGCTGAATTAAGAAACCGTTTAGGGAATGTGTTCAAGGCTAAGAAAGAGCCAAATGGAACATCTGTAAGCAAAAGGGTAATCGCACCAAGCACTCGCGATAGGATGGATAGCAATTCGCTAGGGAGCAAACAAAGCCCTGCGAATGTAATAGCTATTCTTCGATCTGCCTTAAACGGGGATATTCGCCAGCAATACCAAGTCTATGAATTAATGGAGGATTCATGGTCAAGGCTGTCTAAGAACCTACATGAGTTAAAGAGTGCTGCGGCAGGGGCAACCTATACCGTAATGCCTTTTACTGAGCGTGGACAAAAGCCAACTGATTCAGCTCAAGAGAAAGCTGATTTTGTTCAGTACGCAATTGATAACTGGATAGGCAAACCGATTGAGGGGACTAATGGTTTTCGTAATGCAATTTATGATTTATGCGATGGAGTAGGTAAAGGGTTCTCAGTACAAGAAATACTTTGGGAAGTTAAGCCTGAAGGCATTTGCCCTAAATCAACTTACTTCTGCCATCCTCGTTATTATTCGTACCCTTATGATAACCCTGATTTGATGCTATCCCCGCAAGGTGATGGAGTTTACGAGGAGTTCCCTGATAATAAGTTCTTAATTGGTATTTATAAAAACCGTTCAGGCAACTCAATGGGCTACGGATTACTTAGGCAATTAGCTTACTGGTGGAGTGGTCAAAACTATTGTCGTGATTGGTTGCTTAATTATGCTCAAGTATTCGGTCAACCTTTACGATGGGCAACTTATGACCCCGGTGCTTCTGCTAATATTAAGAATGATATAGCTGATATGCTCGAAAACATGGGAGCAGCTTCATGGGGAGCTTTCCCCGCAGGAACACAAGTAGAATTTAAAGAAGCAGCTAAGTCAGGAGCAGACAATCCACAAAGCTATTTTATAAGTTTAGCTGACAAACTTTGTGACATCACAATCCTTGGGCAGACTTTAACATCAGATGTAGGAGACTCAGGAAGCAGAGCTTTAGGTGAAGTCCATGAGGATATTCATCGTACACGCTTGCAAGACATATGTGAATGGACTGCTGATGTACTTAACGAGCAGTTAATAAAGTCTATATGTGAACTTAACTATGGCAACTGTTACGAGATGCCTACACTTGTGCCAGATTTAGCAGGGCCAAGTGATCCAGTGTTAGAGGCACAAAGGGATCAAATACTTTTAGGTAGCGGAATTGATATGCCAAGGGAATGGTTCTATGACAGGCATGATGTTCCTATGCCGCAGAGTGGGGAGGAGATTATTACCCCACCAGAGCCTAGCCCAATGCAGCCCCCAATGTTTGCCAAGGATGGTTCAATAGTTGAGGCAGCAGAACGAGCAGAGCCGGGGCCAAGGGACAAGCTGCTTAACAATGTTATGGAAGACATTACTGGAGTTAGTGAGCAATGGCTTGCCCCAGTCAAACCCGCTTTCGTGCAGTTAGTCAGCAAAGCATTAGACGATAATGTGTCTGATGAAGATTTTGAGCGAGCAATCACAAAGGCAGCGAACACCATGCCAGAGCTTTTCGATAAGCTAGACACTAAAGTCTTGCAGGATGCAATGGAGCGAAACATGGGAGCCGCAATGGTAAACGGAGCAGTAAAAAGATATGAAGCTTCTCCTCTGCCAGAAATGGAGAAAGCAGAGAAATGATTGCAGCCAAGGTAGAACTTCCTTCAGGTATTGATCGCATGAAGTTTAGCGAGAAAGAACTTGATGACGTTCTTAAAGTTGGAGCTAGAGGAGTTTCCAATTACCTTAAAAAGTTTTACCGTGAGAAAGACGCATCTGAACCAAATAAGCTTTCAAGTAGAAGGAGTCACTTTTGGAACAAGCAAATAGGTGGAAGCGTTAACAATCCAGTGAGTGAAGGTTTTGGAAAAGTTGCAGTAGTTATAGCAAGCCCAATTCTTCCGCATAAAGTTAAGGGCGGGACAATAACAGCAAAGAGAGCTAAATACTTAACTATTCCAATTCACCCTGAAGCTTACGACAGATCGGCAAGAAGGTTTGATGACTTATTTGTTATCAAGTCAAAGAAAGGTAACTTGCTTTTAGTTAAGCCTGACCAATCAAGTGGCTCTGTTCCTCGTGCTAAATTTAACGCTAAGAAGGAAGCAAAGAAAAAGCGCCCTAATACTGAAAGACCAAGAAGGGAAAACAAACCTCTAGGACTTAAAGTACCAGAAAGAGAAACTCCTACAATGCAACAGGAGTCAGGTTTTACCCCGTACTATTTACTCAAGAAGTCAGTAACTCAAAAGCCTTGGCCAAATAGCATTCCAACTGAGCAACAAATTACAGATGTCTTTAATGATGGTGTAGAGTTTTGGGCTAGTCAGCTAGAGGAAAGGAGGACAGCGTAATGCCTCTTCCAACTCCAAAAGATGAGAGCCAAGATGTTTTTGCTGATCGCTGCATGGTTGATAGCACCATGACAGGCGAGTATCCAGATTCTAAGCAACGGTTTGCTGTTTGCATGAGTCAATACAAGGCAAAGGAAGCTGATGACAATAAAGAGCTAAACAAACCTTTCCGCACTCCAGAAGGGCCAAAGAAGTTTGCTGTTTATGTTAAGAATGAGAAAGACAATGTAGTTAAGGTTACATTTGGGGATTCAGAGATGGAGATAAAACGGGATGATGATAATGCCCGTAAGAATTTTAGAGCTAGGCATCAATGCGACACTAATCCCGGCCCTAAGTATAAAGCTAGGTATTGGTCGTGCCGTATGTGGGAGTCTGGCAAATCTGTAAGCGATGTATTGGCTTACAACTATGATGAGGAGTTTAAAACTTTTATGGCAAAAAGAACTTATAACACTGATAACATTATCCACGCTATAAGCTCGCAGATCCTTGGTGATGACTTGCCGGAAGACATTCAATACCTTCCACCGGGAAAGCATGACATCACAGCAACAAAGAACAACAAGCCAGCGGAGCTAACACTTACTGTTTCCGCTAATACGGCTGAAATGTTGCAACAATCTTTTGACAAGATTACCGCAGGAGATCGTGAGCAAATCTTTATCGACTTTAATCATGATGATAAGGAAGCAAGCGGATGGGTAACTGGATTTTATTGGGCAGGGAATGACCCCGAAACTGGGGGAGTTCGTGCCAAGGTAGAATGGACAAGCCAAGGCAAACAAGCTTTGGAGGGAAGGAACTACCGTAAATTTTCCCCAACCTTTACCTTGAATGGCAAGGGAGAGATTGATGGAACTACTTTAAATGCGGGTGGCTTAGTAAATCGGCCAGCGTTTAAAGACATAACACCGATAGTTGCCAGCGATGGCGATTCTCACAAAACTGAAAGTCAAATGACCGAAGAAGAAAAGGACAAGAAACCAATAACCTCGCAAGAAGAAGAGCCCAAAAAAAAGGACGAAACTTCTGCCGAGTATAAGCTGGCCGAAAAGGACGAAGAAATTAAATCCCTGAAGGCCAAGATCAAGGCAATGGACGACGAAAAGAAGAAGGAGCAAGAAGTTGCTGCTGAATCTACAGTTGACAAAGCCGTTCAGGACGGGCGCATAGCTCCAAAGGATGAAAAGGTAAAAGCTAAATGGGCTTCCATTTTACGCAACGACCCTACAGCCATTGATTTGCTAAACGCACTACCCGTAAATCCCGCCTTTCAACGTGTGGTACAAGCCAAACGTGATGAGAGCGGAACAATCGCAACGACAGAAGAAGCTCAAATGAGAGCAGCTAAAGAATACCAAGCCAGAAATGGTAATTGCTCTTTTGAGCAAGCTTGGAACGCTACTCGTTACGATTCACCACAACTGTTTAACTAAACAAATAATAATAGGATAATAAAATGGCAGGATCATTAACAAGAGATACAGCAATTTTTGCACTTACTCCCGCTGCTGACCAAACTGGAAAAGAAGGTTACGCAGTTAAGATAGTTGCAGGAGAAGCCGCTATTTCAACAGCACATAATGGAAACTTTGGTGTAATTCTCGATGGAGAAACTACATCAGGTAAAAGCACAATTGCTTCTATGGCAGGAGCAAGCGGAACGGTAAAGGTAAAACTAAGCGGCACAGTTGCCCTTGGTGAACTCCTAATGGTACACACTGATGGAACTTGGAAGGCTCATACCGGAAGTAACAACGTGTGTGGAGTGGCTATGGAAGCTGGAACCGCTACAGAATTAGTTGAAGCGGGTTTATGCGTTGATACTCACGATTAATTAGCAACAAAAACAATTAGGAGAATAATATAATGGGACTAAGAGCAGAAGCATCAGTCAATCCAACCCTCACCAATTATGCGAGTGGGGTTTTGAATGACTTGCAATCAGCAACAGCCGATTTCCTTGCACCACAAGTACAAGTGCCAGCGACAATCGGACAATACAAGGCATACGACGATAAGAACGCCTTTCAGACACATGACACCTCTCGTGGAGTCGGTGGACCTGCAAGACGCATCTTTATGGATGTATCAGAACCAACCTACAATTGCTTGCCGCAAGCTTTGGAAATCACAATTGACGATTCCGAACGTGATGCAGCGGGTACATTAAACCCGTTGGACTTGGAGCAAGCCAAGGTCAAAACACTTGTGCAAAGCAGCGTACTCTCTCACGAGAAGCACGTTATCACTACAGTAAACGCAGCCGTAGCAGCCACAGGTGGCGTCGGCGTATGGTCAAATGATGCCAACGATCCAGTTGACGAAATTGACGCACAGATCGAAGCAATAGCTAAAGAAACTGGACAGATGCCAAATGCCATTCTTATGGGAATGACAGCTTGGAGACGTTTCCGTGCTAATGCAAAAGTAGTAGCAAAGCAACCGGGGGCAGCCTTAATCGGGTTAAACCAAGGTCAAGCTTCAGCACTGCTTATCAATCCGTCTACTGAGATCCGCTTGTCTACAATGGCAGTGGATACTACAAAACAAGGTAAAACTCGCAGTAACGCATTCGTTAATGGCGATGACGTTTATATCTTTGTCCGTAGTGCTACACCTACAATCTATGATCCATCAGCATTAAAAACATTTGCTGGAGGTCGTGGAGGTGTTTCCGCAGTTCGCGAATATCGTGATGAAAGCAGCCGATCAGATGTTTACGCAGTTGATTGGAGCAGAGATGTCAAAGTGACATCAGCAATTAGTATTAAGCGAATAACTACTAGTTAATTCGTAAAGCAAACCAAGGGGGGACGGCGGTTCATCCGTGTGTCCGCCGCCCCTCCTACTTTTAAAACAGACGGTAAAGAATTTAAGAAGGAAACAGAACAATGGGAAATCCACTTTGGTGCAATAACGTAGTCCCCACAGGGGCAGGAACAGGTCGCGTAAGTCAGACAGGCGAGCAAGCAGTTAGCTCAAATCTTAGTCGCACCTCTATCACTTTTCAGAATTTAGGCACAGATGAAATTTATGTTCGCTTAGATGCAACTACTCCAACTTCTTCAAATGCTCATTATATTCTAGCAGCTCCAGCTTCTAGTCTTGGTGGCGATGGAGGGTTTTTAAAAGTAGACGGTTATACGGGGGCAATGAAAGTACACGCTGGAGGTAGCACCTTCACCGTTCAAGTCGTAGAATACCAAACAACATGAGTGCAACTTTAGTAACACCAAAGACCGCTAGTGGCGGCGAGATAATACGGGAGTTAATCAATAGCTCCGACGGGCAAGGACTGCATTTTGATGGGGCGGCGGGAACCATTCCGTTCACTCCTGTCGACTTAGGGACTAAATATAGTTTTGAGTTCGTAGTCAAAGCCGACTCGTTGAGTGGTGCGGCGAACGCCAATTATTTGGTAGCTTTTCAAGGCGGGGGTAATGCAATATTTGGACACAATAGTGGCAATTTAAGTTTTTATACAAATGGCACAAGACAACAACTGTAACGAAATATAGAGTGCGCTGGCAATACCAATATCGGTTTCAATTGATTCAAAAGCCAGTGCTGCAGCATTTGGATAAATAAAGCCACCAGCAAAAATAATAATAGTTACAGGAATAGCAACCGCATAAAGATTTATAATATTCGCCACACCAAGTAAAAAACCAATGACACTAAAGCCACAAATCATCCAAAGGCCCGCACAGATAAGTTGGTGTGGTGTGAAACGACTTATGAGCACGGTATTCAAATACGTTGCTACTAAATAACTACAGGAGATGGATAGAGCTATCCAGCCAAATTCTATAGGGCTGTATCCCATCACATCTTGAAATATAAAAGGAGCCGCTGTAATGAATGCCGTTGTAATGGCAAAAGATAGCGCTGTACAGGCAACATAAACTAAAAAAGAAGGGTGCTTTAATAAATAGAAATATTTAGGAATTATGTCTGCCAAGCGAGTTTTGGGTTGATCTTTAGCCATGGTTTCTTTGGCACCAAAAACAACGCATAACAGTGAGCCAATGATATAAAAGGCTATTAAGTAAAAATTACCCTGCCATTTCCAATAACTTTGTACATATCCGCCAATGGCTGGAGCGATGATTGGCACTGTTGACCATACCATCGACATGTAAGAAGCAACTTGCAATAGACGTTTGCCATCAAAGCTGTCACGAACCATAGATTGGTTTGCTACCACTAACAAG
>WLWF01000513.1_pt1 | contig 36905 bp, 47 predicted proteins | sample 6718331 | NCBI WGS metagenome assembly WLWF01 (sample SAMN12718692, study PRJNA515312) | sponge metagenome | isolation source: marine sponge | host: Mycale hentscheli | place: New Zealand: South Island, Marlborough, Capsize Point | collected 2003-05-01 | reverse complement strand
GCCATCGTCTGTGTCTTCAACTTCAGCAATCTCATTAGGAATAGCTACAGTTTCACCTTGTAGCTCATCGTCCATCATTGTTTCATCAGACATTATATGTCTCCAATATCTGGTCAGCCATCATATTGATTTTATCGGCATCGTATGAACCGCCTCTGTTAAATTTTATTATGCCTTCAGCACCTATAAATTTTTCTTCACTATTGGGATTGTAACTCACACCACCTCTAACCTTTAAATCATCATTAGTAAAAGTTACACCACCTTCTATATCACCCAATGTGAAAGAACCTTGACTGCCCAGTTCTCCTAAATTTTGTGCAAACCCTTGCACGCTTAATGATCCATCAATAGATAAACCCGTGTCTCCTAATGGTTTTAATATACCAAGTTTAGCAAACCCATTTAAAAAACCCATAGGTATTTCTTGTGGTGTATATTCTCCAACCTCTTCATCAAACATATACACATCAGCCGTTCGCCCAGAACCTTGAATATCTATACCGCCCGTTACTTCAATGTCATCTGTTCCCAATATTTTATTTAAAGCGTTATCAACTATAGAATTTTGTTTTTCTTTAACAGATCCACCTTCTTCAAAACCTTGTTTCTCAAGACCTTTTAGATATTCCCCAGTAATCTCCTGTGTTGGAAGATTGCCTTGATAACCTGTGATAATACTTTTACCATAATAACCAGGACCAAATTTTTTGCTACTACCTGACAAATCATATTTTTTTTGCATTAAATCTATATATTGTGGAAAAGCAGATTCAAAAGGAACAGGAATAAACTCATCATCTAAAACAGTTCCAAACAATTGTTGTGGGAAACCTGGATGATAATCTGGACGATTAGATGTTGGTGTATCATCTATCTTAAACCCATAAGGTCCAACAGAGTAAGTTGGTATTTCTGGTTCTTGAGACTTTAAACGTCTGGTATAAGAACCTAATAAAGACGGCTCTGTGCTTTCTCTTAATATAGCATCGGCATCAAAAATTTGACCTTTCTTACCACCCAAAGGTCTAGTTTTTGCAGTTTTATCTTTTGGATCTGGTTTCATTCCAGCCATCATTTGACCAACACCTTTGCGTTTATCAAACGTATCCATCAATTTCCAAATGTTAGGATCTCTAATATCTGCTCCGTCAGGAAAACCCATAAGACTTAAATTGTAATTCATGTCGGCTGTTTTTTCATCCGACAGTTTTCCATCTTTTATAGCTTTTTTAAATTTACGTTTTAACTTGTTAAACACCACAGGGTTACTAATTAATTGAGTATCAGCACCAAGAACAGTAGTCCAAATAACATTAGATTGTTTATTCTGATTACTTATTCTACTAGCTGCACCTTCATTCATAATCCCCCAAACAGGATGTGACGGATCATTCATTGAACGAATAGCTTCTTCTGGAGAAAGATCATTTCTGTTTTGTATGGCTTCCATTTGCCTAATTATTTTACCAATTTTAGAATAACCAGGACCACCACCTATGTCTGTTGCACTTCTATCTGCCTGTGTGGTTTTAATAACGCTACCTTCATAGGGTGCTAAAAACTTGGAAAGAGGTTTACGTTCTTCAGTTTCTACTAAACGAGCTGCACGTTTTGCTGCTTCTTTTCTACCTTCAGCAGTCATCAAACCATCTTTATTAAAATATATATTGTTATTGTCACTTGTTATAGAAGTTGATGATTTACTTTGAGGAATAGGAGAAACTTTAGGTGCAACACCCATACCCAAAACTGTCTCACCTGCTTTTTTTGCTGGACCTGCTACGGCAGAAGAAACTACTGATCCACCCGTCATTTCCATAGCCGCTTCTAAAATTTCTCGCTTAGTAGGTTGATAACCTTCAGCTACAGCACTTGGCATCGCTACAGCTTTTAACAAATCATAAATTATTGATGGTGCTGTTACATCTAACTCGTTAACATCCTCATAACTTTCTTCTCTAGAAACATTAGGAAGCAATGTAGTTTTTCTTTCTACATCTGGGTCTAAACCAAACTTACGAATTGTAGTATCGAGTATCGTATCTTGATCCGAACCCGTTTCTACAGTTTCCTGTGCTTGTACTAAATCACCAAGTGTTACCTCACCACCATTAGCAAAGTTTAATATCTCTTCTGCCATAGCATCAATACGGTCACTGTCATAACCAACAGATCCACCTTCAGCCCACTTGACTCTGTCTGCCCAGTACGCCGCCGATGTCGGACCCTTGGCAATATTCTGAGCGTGCCTCGCCTTGAATGACTTTCGTCTGTTCTTCTGGGTTTGTGACTCACCCTCTTTAGGCTTGCCAGCAGTCTTAACACCCTGTTGCCCAAAACGAATAAGTCTTTCAGTTCCACCGTCATTGACTTTGACAACATGGGATTTGGTCTTGTGGTCAGGCGTGCGTCTTGGTTTGTTTAATTGCAAGCTATCTTTGAGAGATTTCTTGCTCATTCTACGTTACTTCCGTCTGGTCCGAAATCACCAAACCCAACAGGGGGATTGGTATATGGGTTCCCATCTGTAAAACCCATAGCATCGTCTAACGCTTCAGTAAAACTCATGTCATCGTACATCATGCTGTCAATAACTCTTGCTGCTTTGAATGCTGCCGCAGTTGGCGTTAATGGTGGCGCATTTCCAAAAGCATCCATAACATTACCTACAGAAAAGTTTCCTATGTCTGCTGTTCCAACGTCTGCCCTCATTGCATCTGCACCGCCCGTGCCATCCATGTTTAAAGATGAATTTCTATTTTCCATAAACTCTATAATGTCTCGCACCTGTTTGTCAGCGTAACTGTCACCCTCACCCGTGACACCCAGAATACCATACGCTCTCGCCAATTCACCCACACCACCAAGATCATCCAACATGGAAGGACCGCCCATGTTGGTGCTTGGAGCAAACACATTACGCAAGAACCTAGACATATCTTGACCTGCTATGTCTTCGTTCATACCACCGCCTGCACCACTGCCAAGCAAGTTAGTCTTGAAGTTCTGGCCGATGTCACCATACACATTACTCAATGCAATCGGATTATCTATCTCCTCGTTGAAAATATAAGTAGGTCTAGACATATCCTGATTGTCACCAACATAATTTCTGTCCTCAACATTTGTCAGTATCTTGGCAATGTTCATCAAGTCAGAATTAACATTCGGTAACTCCATATTGAAACCATATCGGTTATCCTGTATCCCAAAATCTGGAGTAAATGGCGTGCCATGATAATGCTGTCTCGCAAAGTTGTCCTCAAACTCTGACGTTGGCATATATGAATTTCCAAACCTGTTCTGATAGTCTGTAGTTGCCTGTGCAAGTACATCAGGATTAGTCATCAGATATTGTCTCTCAGGACTTTGAACAGCAAAGTTTTCTACCTGTGCCTGAAAGTCTGCTCCTGGTGCTACGCCTTGTGAAGAAACATATGATGTGGCTTGATTCAACAGTTCTGGATTAGCTTGTAAAGTTTGTAATGGTGCGCTGAGTTGAGTGTTAGCCCTCATTTCTGCTAACGATGCAGCTTGCTGATCAGCATACTGTTTGAACAAATCCATATTGACTTGACCCGTATTGGGGTCTAGTGCTATCGCTTCTTCATAGGTAATAGCCATACTAACTCCTACACGGCATATGGATTAATGCGAGGCTTGTCTAACTTGCGAGGCTCATCAATATCCATAGCTTGTGGTAACTCAAACCAATAATCATTTTTCAGATATATCATAGCTTGAGTGAACGTGTCTACATAGTCATCATGTGGTGCCACAGGAAACTTCGTCAACTCAGTTACAAAGTCTTTAGCCCAACTGACTTTATGACCTCTGTTTTTTTTGCTCTCAGGTATCCACACCATACCCAATTCCAATATCGGAGCTGCTTGATGGGCGCGACTGATCTTGTCAGCATTGCCAGGATTGTATGGAACCGCTGGTACTTTGGCTAGTCGCAGATCTTGTAACAATGACTGACCACTTGCCTTGGCCTCAACCAATACACGATCTGGTCTGCGTGCTCGACTGTACGGACTTTCATTAGTCATCCCACCGTACTCAGTATTCCAATCTTTTATGCACTTCGATCTTAGATCTGGATAGCTCAGATGCTCTGCCCATGCGTCAATCAACATCGCTCCCCTTTGACCCTCGTGGGTAAAGATCGCCCAGACAGTACACGCTGTCGGGTCACCCGTTGTCTTTTCCGTAAATGCACAGTCATAACTTTGTAAAATATATTCAAACGGTGGTAGCCCTTCATCAGCAGGCCATAACTCCAAGAACTTGGTTTTTAATATTCCACCCTCACTGGGTGTCGGATCTTGTTGCAATTGTCCTGCTGTGCCATACGTTCCCAACAATTGCTTTAGCTCTGTAATTTCTTTATCACCAAATCGCTCTGGGCAAATCAACTCACCCTTTTTCTTTCTTGGGTCATACACACCAAGTGTAGATTTCCTCTCCACACCATCCCATTCCGCTGGTATCATCAGATGTTCCCACCCACCAATGTCTTCTAGGATGTGACCCGATATGTCACGGTCATGTAGTCGTTGCATAATCGTAACCATCGCGTCATTGCGCGGATCGTTCAGTCGAGTGGACCACACCATGTCGAACCAATCCAGTGCACTCTCTCGCATCGTATCGGACTGAGCCTCTTGTGCCGAATGTGGATCGTCAAGTATAAGCCTAGATCCACCCTCACCCGTTGCCGTTCCACCAACTGACGTTGCTAGGCGATAGCCCGTCTGGTCATTCTCAAATCTTTGCTTGGCGTTCTGATCACCCGACAGTTTGAAAATGTCACCCCATCGTTCTTGATACCAAGGCGATTGGATTAGCCGTCTGGCTTTTAGATTATCGCGTATGGATAGGTTGCCTGAGTAAGACGCACATAGAAATTTTTGCTCTGGCTGACTGAGCCATTCCCACATAGGCCACATCACCGATACTATCGTGCTCTTACTATGCCTTGGTGGGATGTTGATCAATAGCTTTCTAATGTCACCATCAGTCACGGCTTGTAGGTGCTCACAAATTTCTTCTATGTGCCATGAGGGTATGAACTTTACTCCTGGCTCGACTACGGGCCATGACTGTTTGACAAACTCATATAACGATGCTGAAGCGGCGCGCCGATCACGCTCAGTCCTAATCAAGTCACGCAGCACAACTGGACTAGTGGTCTGAATGTTTTCGGCTAGGCTCACTCGTTACTCCCTTACTGATAGCTCGACAAGACCTGTCTCGCCTGCTGTGAAGATAATACTCTTCGCTTCGCTCTGTCCTTTTTCTACTTGATCTGGAGTGAGACTACAAGCAATGTCTTTTGCTATGACTAGACACTTGTCGCACTTCTCTGTTGTCGGTGCCTGAACAGCCAAGACCAATGCCGTGACAAACGCTTGATAATTATTGGTGATCGGTTTCATTATACACTCCTACTCAATTGGTTAAACGCGACTGTAAGGATCTTGCCCTTGTTGCCCATCGTGTCGCATACATAGGTCCACTTCCTACTGACCTTGGCCCACACTGTCCGATACCCCGAACCTACACGGGGTATCTCGTCTTGAAGTCTCAGGGTCATCTTGGTAGCACCCTTCATCGACTTAGGCGGCTTCTTGCTGAAGGGATGCTTTGGCATTTTGAATTTCATATCCGTTCTCCGTTATTAGTTAAGCTACTTTACTCACTCTTTCTACATCACAATGTAATGCATAAAATTGGTCCTCGAAATGCTCGTAAGGCACATAAGAAATGTCGTATTCCATTACTGGTTTTGGATCGCCATGTATAATGTTTGCTATGATTTGAACTGTGTAAGCTTCGTATCCGCTATCACATATGCCTTTCTTAATCACATGACCAACGAGAAAGCTATCTGCTCGATCTGCTATAGGTGCATGGTGATACGCTTTAATTACATCACCGACGTTGGCTATGTTTCTAATGTGCTTCTCACTATTTATGTTCTCGAAATATGACATTTTGTAGCTCCGTTATTAAGTTATACACTCTTATACCACCCTAATAATATTAGGTCAACTCTTTTTAAAATTATTATTGACCTACAGTTGGAGGCGACCGTTACCTCTATCGCCTATTGTAGCTGGCATAACCTTAGACCTATAACCATCGGCCTCGATCTTAACGAGCGACCACCATCCCTCAAAATGTGGCTCGTGTAACCAAAATGGTTTCTTTACCCAAGTCACCTTCAGGCCCACCACTTTAGGGTGAGCCTTTTTGATAATCTTTTTGATAGTTGGTAGGCTAGGCTTCATATTATCCTCACCCTCTTGTTTACTATGAACTGTGCATTCATTTCTGCCCAACGGATCGCCTGATTACAATCAGAGAACCTTCTCATTAATGGGCGGTCAGATGATCCTCTCTTGGAAATCTCTACTCCGTAATCACCTGTCTCAATATCGCGCACAATAGTCACGTCATCGTTGGGCGTGTTAATAGATTTGTGTGTTAAGAAATCTGCGGTTTCAAAAATCATTTCTGAGCCAATGTGTTCCATGTCGTTCTCCGTTATTTCGTTATAACTATTTATACTACCCTACTCATATTAGGTCAACTGTTATTTTGAATTATCTTCAATTTTTTTCATAAGCGTTTCCATCTCGATTAGCTCTTGATCACTCAGATTACGCAAGTCAACAGCGGCCAGCTGGATCGGACCACCACCCTTGCCCGTGTGCTCCGTTTGCAATTTCTCACCATATATTTTAGGAAGCATTTTCGCCAACATCCATTTACGAGTTTCCACACGGAGTCGGTTCCTAGCAATCGCCTCGTTGCTCAGACGTTCCCTCGTTCCGTCCTCTGCTGTCGTGTAGTTTTCGTCTGATATAGCAACCAGCTCATCGGCTAGTAGGAGGTAGCCTGCCTCGCGCGCGCGCGTGTACTGAGTGGCTAACTCAGTAGCCTCTCCTATCCAATCAAGAAAAGTTCTAACAGAAGGTAGCTTATCATCGTGATCTAAAATTGATCTGAGAGACTTTCCTTCAGCTATCTGAGCACAGACAAGAGCAGTAATCTCTTCCCTATCATAGAGCCTAGCATTAGGTCTTTTGTGAGGCTTCAAAGTTCGTTTTTGTTGTTTTTTTTCTGAATCACTAAAACGAACATTAAAATTTTCTGAGTTACTTTCCACCACTTTTAAAGAGGGTTTTTTATTCTTCTTTTTATCGTCTGTTTTATCTTTCATTTTAAGCTCCAAATTACCCTTCCAAAATAGCGTTTTTATTGTTTGTTTTCCCTATAGTGTTTTAGCACAAACGAACAACAAAAATATCATCACTCTAACCAACGACAGATAGGGCTATAAAATAGCCTCTATCTTCTGTCGATTGAGTGCTCTAATCTGTCCTCTTTTTTATTGTTTTTTTTTCGACCTTCAAAAACCGAACAATAAAAAAACAATAAACTTAAAAACTTATTTATAAAATATATGATTACCAATTTGGACCACATATTGATAGTTCCATTTAGGTTCCACATCGACTGAATGATAGAATGTAGAACCCTCAACAATGTCCAGCGACAATCCATATGAATGCCATGCTTCTTCTGCCACTTGCATTGCCCGATTAAACGCCACAGGGTCTGTAGGACGGTCTGATTTGCCGTCACAGTAGTACGAGAACTGGCATTTGTGTTTAATTGGTTTGGTTTTATCCCATGCCAAAGTTGGACCTTCTTTCACAACATCACAGATTGTGTTAGGCCATCGGCTATCATGCATTCTGTTAATAACTGTCGTTGCTACTGCCAGTTGGCCCACTAGAGGCTCTCCACGGCTCTCGTGATACACTGTGACTGCCAAACAAGTCAGTTGTAATCCTATTGCGACTATTGCTGTCTCTAACATTGTTATGCTCCGTTATAAGTTATTCTATAATTTCGTTAGGTATACTTCCTTGAGCGTGTTCATCTAATTCTTTTTTTACCAAGTCCTTACGTTCTTGTATCAATCGTCTACGCTCTTTTTCCTCTGGCGTAATTGATTTATGTGGTTCACTGTCAACTATCTTGTCGAACTGGTCTTGAATACGCTTCAAAAAATCCTCATCATTTGACATATATTTTTTCCAATCCGTAGTTATTAACGACCTCATCATATACAATGTCAGGGTCAACCCTGATTAATTTATTACGCTCAAATGGTTTGTAGTCAACATAATGATGCCAACGATTAAATCTCCAAGTAACTTTTGCCACATCTGGGTGCATCTCTTCTAGCATCTTTGACTTGAGCATGGTGCCATCTTGCTCATAAAATTCTTGAGTGTTTCCACCTTTAAGTTTCTGGGTAGACATTTTGTCTTGAAGGACGGCATGAAACTGTATCGTGCATAGGCCGTCCTTGAGCACCCTGAGACATATGTCAGTGTCCTCATTGTATCTGCCTCTCCATCTGTACGGTATGGAGTTGTCTATGAGTAGGCACGAGTAGATGCGTCTGTTTTTAAGGAATGGTGGAACGTATTCATTCTCGTGGCAAAACGTGTTGTATTGGGGCCCTGCTATCACCACATTAGTGTAACGGTCTACAAAGTTCTCCATAATCTTGAAACACGTTCCATCGTCAAACCGTATCCGTTCATTACGGTTCAGGCGTTTCATCCATTCGATGTTGTCATCCATGACCCAGTGTCGCTTATGTCCGTTCTCCATACTGTGATCCCAAGCGAAGTTTCTGGCTGGGCCAGGTCCAACTCTGGGATCGTCATCAACCCAAAACGTATCGTAGTCATCTTTGTATTGTTGGGGTAGTATGAGCACTTTGTCTTCACCAACCAACTTACAATACTGTTTGTACTCTGACTGTTCGACTACCATGTGGTATGGCACCTTCAGTCTTTCTAATGTCTGTGATGTTGGATTGTTTGTAAACCGTCCCTTACTGACGATGTAGATAGGGTACTTTGGTTGTTGTGGATCTGTAGACCTCATTACATAATTACTTCTAACTTCCTTGAGTGGATACCAAGTAAATTTCTTTTTCTTTTCCTGATAGCCATCAATAAATTTGGCACCGTCATAAACGTGGAGCTTGAGCAATTCTTTAAAGTGTTGATAGTCAGCCTCGTTACGAAATTTAAACGTGGCGGTAATTTCGGGATCTGGTTCGTTTTCCTGATTGAACTCAGGCATATCCAACCAATGCAATCGGTAATCGTAATCATCAAATAGATCTATAGTCAAAACGGTATCTCCTCTAAGTTATCCAATTCGTTATTTGTTATCTGTTGTTCGTTCACCCTTAATCCGTACTTAGCTGAACCACTACCTTTAGCCTGTGATAGCTCAAACTCTTCAACAATACCCTCCCCTTTTAAATACTCTATTGCCTTAATCTTACGAGGCTGAGAGCCAGCGACACCTCCTCTAGCTGTAGACATTCTCGTGTAGTACGTTATGGCATGGTTAGGATCAGATCGAATTTGATTTTTTAAAGCCTCACATAATTCTAGATGGGCTTCCCATTGCTTTTCATCTTTCTTTCTTTGCTTGGCACTGAGCCGTTCACCGTCAGCTAATGGACGAGCTATGGAATGCTGAAACCAAACCCTGTTATCATAGCCCAAAATATCCTTATGGTCCTGACAATTTGTGACTAAATTAAAAGTCAGTTCGTTAAACTCTGTGGGAAATCTCGTTTTTGTCGCACGCAATATTCTTGGACTGTCGGCCTCTTCCCCATCCTTAAACACCTGATAAATACCCTGTGCGTCACCCGACCAAGCAGAAGCTCCTCTAGGTGACAGACTGTTGCTCTCTCCATCTCCTAGTGCTTTTGCTGTATGGGCAATGATGATGACAGGGAAGCCATCGAAAGACTGTTTTACTAAAGCCATCACTCGACCAACCTGGCTGTTATCATTCTCATTTTCAATTTCGAAAACAGAGTTAGCCGTGTCTAGAACCAGCAATGGTAACGCCTCGTAGGTTCCACCGTCAGCCATTTCGTTAGGCACTGTCCAAGTACGATACTCTTCAGCAACTTGACAAACTATCTCAGCATCTAATCTCTGGGATGGAATGACTTTAATTCTCTCTTCAAAGTCTGAGGCTCTGGCTCCTGTGTTGCCCCATGTGAATAAACTATACAACACCCTTTGCACTTGAATTACTGACTCCGTAACTATGATTATGTTTCTACGGATTAGTGGTGCCAACGTGTAATCTACGGGGTACAAGTGAGCACAACTAACAGCCAATGGAATAGCTAATGTGGTCTTACCAATTCCTGGTGGGCCGGCAATTATATTCACACCGACACTTATATAATCATCAAGCAGATACTCAAACGTAGATACTTGTTCTACACCTGAATGTACCGCCCGATCAAAAGACAACGGATGGCTAGAGCTTTCACCCTCCAAAAGCACTTGGGAGGAAGCAGATTTTAGGTTTGGCCCAGTCCACCCGTTGTCTAAGGCAAGTCGAAAGATGGACTTGTAAGTGATACTATGTGCTGTACCTAAATCACGGTCCCATTTCTTTCGACAAACTGAAGCGTCAAATTTTTCTGGACTTGTCTTACTCCATTCTAGCCACGTTGCAAAGCCATTTTCCGAATAAGGGTGTAGTGCTAATCCTACATTTACCCAAGTTTGATAGTCACTGCTATCTACCCACTTCAGAGCCGATCTAAGATCATCGAAAACCTGTGCTGTTGCCACAGGCACTCCTCCACGCTCAACCAGCTCATAGCTCGTTGTGTGTGGCCTAGACTTATCACTGATAAACTTTGGTAACTCTGATGGTAAACTGGGATTGATTTTACTGATGGGTGACTTGCCATCAAACCATTGGTACGAACCTGATACACCGACAGATGGTGCCACACAAATATAGCCTTGATGCTTCAAGTCTAAGCCAGCGCCCAATGACGATGGGTACGATGTATTAGCGTCAGCCTTAAATAAACGATGCTCACCACCCCCTTGAGTCTTAGCGATACAATCACTGTACAACTCGCCATGCTCTTTCTCTATGGCCTCTAGTGTCTCCCTACCACCATTCTGTGGATCGATGTCCAAAGCAATCAACCCCGACTGAGCGAGACTAATTCCAAGTCCACAATCTGGATCTGTTGACAGCCAGTCTTGTATCACTCGTGGATCATTAGATGCATCGAGGTGACCTCTGGGAGTGAGATTTGCCTGTGGATGTTTTCCTGGCTTGTGGCCGCGTTCATTATTATCTCGTCCACATCTACAAGTGCCGTCCTCGTTTACGTTCCAAGTCGGCACGATGTACCAACCCAGTTCGATATATTGCATAGCATAATCTAAAGTAGACGGAGCCTTCTCGACTTCCCATAAATATTTCGGTGTTCGCGCCATTTAGAAAGTCTCCTCCAAAACATTCCAATACTGCCCACGTTTTTTCAAGACCACTAATGTTGGCTTGGGTGCCGACTTGATCATGTAGCTCAAACGATTGGGTGGTGATGGTAGCTTTATAGGTAATTGCCGTCTATCGAAAAAACGATATACGTCATCACTTTCTTTATTTGTGTTCAAAAATTTTGTTGCTGTAATCTTGGCGTTGTTCTCAGTGAGACAAACATACTTTACGGAAATGTAATTTTTTCCACGAGGCACAAACCCCTGACAGGCCGATACAGTAGCTGTAACAGTATCGTTATCACCTACAGCCTTACCAGTGTTAGGATCAACAGGCTCTATTGTAGTGAGGCCAGGATGTAGGAAGCGTTCTTTTTTTTCAAACGGTAACGGAATAAAATTACCTTCAACTATTTCATCGTCAATTGTCGGACGCTTTTCCATTGTCCATTGTGGCATCATAGAGCAACCACCAAGCCTGAGAAAATTTCCTGCAAAGTCTAGAACCAGACAATTTTTTTTACCCTGAGACAATCGCGTGCCTCGACCTAACGTCTGAACCCACAGGCTACTTGAAAGTGTTGGACGCAAAGATATAATACAATCAAGACTAGGTAAATTAAATCCAGTAGTCAGCATATCAACACTGGTTACTGCATTATATCGACCATCCTCTAAACCCTGATAGACTTCTTGACGTTCATCTTGATCCATCTTGGAATGTAAGACAGCTACTTTACGGTCAGTGTATTTTTCTAATTTTTTCTTAACGACCATAGCAACTAAAATTGTGGGCGTGTATACAGCCATAACTTTTCTGTCACGAGCTACGGTATCGAGCTTTTTACAAACAGATGTGAGCCAACCGTCAGTGATCAACCGTGATGCATCTGCCTGATTAAAATCATTACCGATCAATTCACAGTCGCTCAGATCCAATTGGATACGGTCTGAGGCTCCGACTAATGGGGACAGGTAACCTTCTTCTACACCCTGCTCTACATTATACTCGTAACTACATTTATTAAACCACCGACTGCCAGAGCTATCGTGTATGTCACCATCATTGCTATCTCGAACATTGTCATTTTCCCTATAGATTAATCCGTTATCCAATCTCCAAGGCGTTGCTGTCAAAGCAACTTTTTGGGAACGTGGATAGGCTGTAAATAGTTTTTCATATTGGCTCGTTCCGTTTTCACATGGCACCCTGTGAGCCTCGTCTATGATAATTACATCAGCTGCTAAAATGCTAAGATTGGATATGGTCTGAATTGTACCATAAATGATCTTAGCATTTATATCTTCTTCAGTTGGTTTATAGATCGAGCTACAACAAATGCCGACAGGTAAAGCAGATAGTCTTTTAAACTGGGCCACATTTTGTTGAACCAACTTTGTAGTGTGCGTTAAAATCCAAACCCGTTTATTCTGTCGGCTAAGTGTATAGGCCAAGTCAGCTATGATTAAAGACTTGCCTGTTCCCGTAGCTAGATTGAGAACGGGGTTGTAGCCCTTCTCTAAATCAGCCAAGCAGCTCTTGATTGCTTCAAGTTGATAAGGTCTAGCCCTCATTGGATGCCTCATCTCTGAGGTGTTGCGCTACTTTTAATAAACGGTCACGGTCAGCCTCTGGGACTAACACTGTGACCTTGACAAACCCCAACGCCAGATTTTTCTGACGTTGAGTTTCGTTCCACCGCATCTGGGTGTTTCTATCATATTTGTTATCAGTCATTATGCCACCGCCTTTAAAATATTAATGTTAGTTAAAGCCTTAGTTGAAACGGAAACTACTTCTTTCTGAGAAGTGTGAGCTAATAAAAACTGTCGTGAAACTTTAGCTTTTAAGGCAGAAGTATCAACCACATTACGAGTAGCCGTGCGGATTTGCACAACGTGCTCAGTGCCTAAAACGTCACAGGTGTTGCCATGATTTACTTTAAGGTGAGATTTTAAAACTTTTAATCGTGCAGTTTTTTTAGCAATGTCTGCCTCTAAAGAAGCAATTTCGTTAACTGTTGAAATTTCTGTAGTAATCGTTTTCATGTCGTTATCTCCGTTATCAAGTTATTCTTATGTTATACATCCTAATTATATTAGGGTCAAGTGCTTTTATTCTTTTTTTATTTGCATGGCGTGACGCATAAAAGCCTCTGCCCAAACAGCGTAATGAACAGCACACGATGTTTTACAAAACAGTCCGTTGCCATGTTTGTGGGGAAGGTAATCACCATTCCAGACAATGCGTGTTTTTCTGTTAAAGCTATCTCTTTTATGAGACAGAACTACACCATTTGTCGGAGGCCATTCTGGAAAAGTGTTAGGTGTCTCAGCGTGTTTATCCCACTCGTCACCTTTAGGTAATTTTCTTCTATAGTCTGATCCATTGTTTTTTAAATCATCCCATTCAAGCCATGAGTTCTCATCCCACTCACCGTCACCGTTAGAAGTGAGATATTGTAGCTCTGTGTCTTTCTTGGGTGGTTTGTTGCACCACTTACAATTTTCAACTGTCATTATTCAATTCTCCAAATTCGCAATCCATTTTTTTCTTTTGTTTGACGGATAATTACACCCGTTTCTGGAGGTGAATGTCTTCTTAAATAATTAGCGATTGTGGACCTCATGTTACCTAAAATTATTTCATTATCTGCATAGCGATACGATGCCATACCATATTCGTTACGTTTATCCAAAAACTCTTTAATGGTTATCAGGCGTTGTTCACCAAGCTCCCAAGTGTGAATAGGGTCATCAAACAATTGATCACAAAAAGCATTGGGTTTAAAAAATTTATTTTTTTTAACCATTATTTTTATCCAATCTGATACGTTGAACTTGAGGATCATTAAACCATTTATCTCTACGGAGATTAGTGTCATCATCAATAAATTTTCGTAATTGAATATGAACGTCTAAATTAGTTGGTACAAATTCATCCATAGCCGTTGATAAAAGGTGCTCTAAAATAATATATCTGGGAATGTTAAATGTTTCACAGAAAACTTGAATCTGTTCCAATAAACTTTGTCTAAATAATGTTGATGGAACTGATATAGGACTATTAACTTTAGGTTGCTTGCTCATTGTGTAACTCCAAATCCGATTGCATAAAAATAAATTAAAACAGGGATGCCCACTAAACAGCAAACACCCCCAACAAATTCTATTAGATCTTTCATACGAAAGCCTCCCATTTATAGTCACCTTCCCACTCATTCATAAAGTCTCTGAAAATAGGAGAAGTCACATTGATCGAGTGAAGGTATGGGTAGCGCATTTTTCTCAACAGCCACAGTTCGCCACGGGCTGAAACAGGTTTGACGCAAACCACGTTTTTCTCATTGGTATCAAAATTAACTGCAAAATCATTCATATCGTTATCTCCGTTATAAGTTATAGGAAGGGGCCGTAGCCCCTTTGTTAATCATTTTTTAATATCGATCTCCGTAATCCGAAAGACTGAATTCCACTCCCATCAACATCTACTTCATCGAACTCATCCCCATCTAGGTTATCAATGTTGCACCAATCGGTATTACGCCAACGTCTATCTAATTGGCTAAGAATGAGGGCATATATTTCTTTTTCTTTCATGCCTATATTTCCAAGTTTGTGAAATAGTTCTTGTACGCCATGAAACGCATCGTTATCCAGATCGCCAGCAGATCCTTTAGCGGTAATTCCAAAATCCCAATCACTAGTAACACCGTAAACCTCATCTGCTGTAGCGAAGTCGAAAAAATCTTTGTTATCTAAATGTGTCATATCAATTTCTCCGTTATCAAGTTATACAAAGAATATAACCCTACTATGTAGTAGGGTCAAGTCTTTTATGCTATTTCTTTTAAACTTTTTACAAATGGGTGAACTTTAAGTTTGGCAACTTGTTTGTCACTTCCCAAGCTACGGATCACCCTTAACCTTCCAGAAATATGTCTTTCATGGTTCAAAAGATTTTTTATGGTTGTTAACATAGCATCGTGGCCTAGAATAGTAGCCTCAATGACTTTAGAGGTGATACAGTAATCAAGCTCAAAAGCATTCTTACGAGCTTCAGCTACAGTGCAAAACCAGTCGGTGCTGTTCGTGCCTGTTGGGTCTTCTACTTGAAATAATTTCATCTTACCACTCCTTTTTAAAATCGTCTTTTTCGTTTTCTTCATAGCCTTCGTAATATTCACGAATGCTCTCCTCAGTCATATCGCACTCTTCAACCTTGCGAGAGCGATAAGTGCCTTCCTCGTAGAAATGAGGCTTACGAGGTCTGCCGTAATAACTGTCAGCCATCCCTCTGTCATAGGGTGACCCGTGACGATGGGTAACAGGTGAAACTGAAATCCAATGTAGTAATTTAGCCATTTGTTATCTCCGTTGTTAGTTATTACTCTTTATACACCCTAACCGTATTAGGGTCAACCTCTAAAATAAAAAAAGGGAGAGCCGTGGCCCTCCCCTCATTATTAAAAGTTATAGTCATAATGTTTATGTGGAGCTTCTGCTAAATTAAAACGACTACCACCTCTGTTTTTCCATTGCCCTGATTTATGTTTACGAATGCGAATAACAGGATTGTTCAAATTAGATTTGATGTCCCACTTTTGACCTTCGACATTTCTGGTAGCGTGACCAAAAAATCCACCGTAAACAAAACCAAGATCTTCAGTAGTGTGGAGTTTTTCTGCATCCATCTCTCTGATTTCTAAAGTTTTATCTGAAATCACTTTAACAATTTCGTAAGGACTAACATCGGACCATCCGTGAAAGTTTGCGTATCCGAAAGAACCATCTTTGTTTGTGAATTTAACCATCTTTATTTCTCCGTTATCAAGTTATAAAAAGAACCTAACCCTACTGTAAGGTAGGGTCAAGTCCTAATTTCATTCAGGCTACTTTTTTTTCAGGGTCAACATCCCTCACCATATTTTTGTTGACTATCTCTCTACGGAGAATGCGATAGATCTTCTGCCAGTTCTTCCCGTGAGGTGTGTTGTCACCGTCACGCAACCACCGTGTGTAGATGAAGTAATTGTAGTGTATGAGATGTGCTACCTCATGGGCAACGATAAGCATCAGAGCGTCCTCTGGGGTTGCAAACGTACCTTCCCCAATAATCGGATCGTTTTTAATTCGGGCGTACTCATGTTGAAAAGTTCTACCTTTGCGATATTGACTTACATCAATACACATATAATTTTTACCGCCAGATGAACTTTGGCCTCGACACTTAACTTTAAGGTATAGTTTATCCCAGACTTTAGCGACAGTCAGTTTCTCAGATCTTGGCCCCGTAATCTCCCATTTAGATTTTACAATCTCCTTGAGACACTGCTTGGTAAGACGCTTCACTAAGTCGCGCTCTGCGGTGGTGACGTTTTTAGATTTATAAATTAATCCCATAGTTAAATCTCCGTTATCAAGTTATTTAAGAAGCATACACCTAATCGTATTAGTTGTCAATAGTCCTGGTAAGTCATTGTTTTTATTGACTTTTTTTGGGCCCTAAACCGAAATCGGTTAGCAGTTTACCGAATACGGTTAAATGGGGTTGTCATTTTTGAGGCGATTCGTTATGGTTGCAAAGTCATAACTTATAACGAAATAGCGATTAATGATGCTTTCAAATTTTCTTCTATTACTTTTCTGTTTAGGCACCCTTGCACTTTATGCCTATGTATCCTCTGTCGATTTTGATATGGAGAAACAGGAGTTCAAAGAATACTGCGAGATGGTTAAGTGGGGAGCTTGGCCTGACTATAAAAATCTGGAGAGGCACTGTGACTGAAAAGCATTGGGTGTTCGACACAGAAGTTTATAGCAATTGCACATTATTTTTAGCTCAGTGTGTTGAGACAGAGGAATGGTTTGAACTGTTTAAGTCTGACGATGGGTCTGACAGTCGTTTAGAAGCGTTTCTGAGGGAGCCTAATACATTTGTTGGGTTCAACTCCCAAAATTATGACACTCTCATTGTATCGGCTTGGTGTCAGGGTATGAGTAGCGAACAGATTAAGGCTATGAGTGATGACATCATTCAAAACGAAATCAGCCCGTTTGCAATCAAGAAAAAATATAAGTTAAAAGACAAAATTAAAAATCATATAGATTTGATTGAGGTTGCCCCATCATTTGTGGGTCTTAAAGCATACGGTGCGAGAATGTTTATGGATCTGCTTCAAGACTTGCCGTTTGAGCCTGATAGCGTACTCACAGAGCACGATGAACATGAGTTGGCGTTGTACTGCCAAAACGATGTTAAGACCACTGTAGAGCTATTTAAAAGGCTTCAGAAAGAGATTGAACTGCGAATAGAGTTGTCGGTGCAGTATTGGTTAGATCTCCGTAGCAAATCTGATAGTCAAATTGCAGAACAGGTATTTATAAAAAATTTGAAGTTAAAGGCACAGGAAATACCAATTCCAAAAACGGTACGGTATCAACCGCCCTCTTATCTACAAATGTATTTCAGTGGAACTCAGGAGGTTTTAGACAGAGCCTCAAATTTAGAATTTCAAGTAGATCAACAGTCGGGTCATATTAAGATGCCCTCTGAGTTAGATATTGAAGTTTACAGTCGCACTGGGTCATACAAGATTGGTATTGGCGGTCTACACAGTACTCACGACAAAAAGGTCACCCACGTTGCAGGTAAGGACCACCAGATCATGGAAATAGATGCAGCGAGCTTTTACCCCACAATAATGTTAAACGGTGGTCTGTGTCCTTCTCACATAGGTCAAAAGTTTATAGACGAATACCAACGGATTTATGATCAACGCATAAAAGCTAAAATGTCAGGGGATAAGACTGTAGCTGACACCCTCAAAATTAGTTTGAATGGTACGTTTGGAAAACTGGCAAGCAAACACTCAATACTTTATGCCCCAGATCTTATGTTAGCCACAACCTTGACGGGTCAGTTTACTTTACTGATGTTGATAGAATGGCTTGAGAACGAGGGATCTGAAATCGAAATCCTGTCAGCCAATACAGACGGTATTGTCGTAAAATTTCCAAATACGAAAGAACGTCATGTAAAAGACTGCGTGGCTGAATATGAAGAACTGTCTCATTTTAGTTTTGAATACACGCCATATAAGTGTCTCGCCATAAAAGACGTTAACAATTATATTGCCGTTAAACCTGATCAAACAATCAAGGCCAAGGGAATATATGCCCCAATTAGTTTACGCAAAAATCCAACGGCTCCGATCTGTTCAGAGGCTGTAGGCAAGTGGTTAGCAACAGGCGTGGACTTTGAGACAACGATTGATCAAGCACCCTTCCACGGCTTTATAACAGCCCGTAGCGTGACAGGTGGAGCACAACAAGGTGGATTGTATCTGGGAAAAGTTGTGAGGTGGTATCAATCGACTGAGAGCGCAACACTTGCACCAATCCTTTATGAAAAGAACGGCAACAAGGTAGCCAAGTCTGAAGGTGCGAGACAGTGCATGAATATAGAAAAGTGGGATGAACAACCAAAAGATTTAGACAAGGGTTGGTATGTCCGTGAGTGTATCGAAATAGCCCACCAGTTAGGTGCCGAAACTTTTCTTGATCTTAATCAAATATTTGCCAGTAATTTTGGAGTGAAATAATGCCAACAGTTTACGTTATACAAAACGACAATAAAGATCTATCAGATGCTAAACAGTATGGGGAACTTGAGGCAGTTTTCTTTAACCCTAGAAAGCCATACGATACTAATTTTTTATTAGACATGGCTCACAAAGTTTTGAGCAAAATAACAAAACACGATTACATTCTCATGGTAGGTGACCCTGCCTTGTGTAGCGTGGCAACGGCTGTTGCGCGAGAATACTGTGATGAAATAAATATACTCAGTTGGGACAGACGGAGCTTTAGCTACGCCCCTCTGACGTTCGATTTTGCAGATGCGGAATGACAACCGCTAATTTCATAAAGGAGAAAAAAATGTCAAAAAAAGAACCTGAATGGCAAAGGAGTTTGCGTGTTGGCAAACAGAAAGTGCCACCCCGTATTTGTTTGTACGGAGGTCATGGGATAGGCAAGTCAACATTGGCTAGTCAGTTCCCAGAACCAATCTTTATAAGTACAGAGGACGGTTTAGATAGCTTAGACGTTACGAGCTTTCCAAAGGCTACCGAAAACAGTCAGATTATCGATGCGATAGGCACGTTAATTAAAGAAGACCACAAATTTAAAACGTGTGTTATTGACTCAGTAGATTGGCTAATAGAACCTTTAATTTCCACCCTCGTAGAAAATAGTCACGAGGCTAAAGATTTAGCTTACGGTAAATTTGCCGTATTATGTGCTGAAGAATTTCGTGAGATATTACAAGGTTTGGATGTGCTCCGTCAAAAACGTGGCATGAACATCGTGTTGGTAGCTCACTCTCAAGTATCTAAATTTGAAGATCCAAGAACTGAGCCTTACGATAGGTATAGTCCAAAGCTACCAAACAGATGTAATGCTCTACTAATGGAATGGGTAGATGTTTTAGCATTCTGTGCAATGGATGTGATGATACGAAAATCAGACACTGGCTTTAACACTTCAAAGACACGAGGTGTATCGTCAGGTGAACGTCTGTTGCACTATGTTGAAACGCCTGCTTTTGCATCTAAAAATCGGTACGGTTGCCCAGAGCAATCACCAATGACCTATGAAGAATTATCTTCTGTAATCCCTGTTGTATAAAGAAAGGAAACAACAATGCCTAAATTTGGATTTGATGTAAATGAAGTAGAAGCTAACGAGCCAATCAATTATGACCCATTACCAAAGGGTGAATACACCTTGCGTGGCATAGAGGCTGAGTTAAAAGACACCAAAAATAATGCAGGCAGTTACATTGCTGTTAAGTATGAGGTGTGTAAAGGCGAATACGAGGGACGGTTAATCTGGTTTAATTTTAACGTAACGAATGCATCTCAACAGGCTGAGACTATCGGTAGACAGCAATTAGTTGCATGGGCAACAGCTTGTGGAAAGCCTGACTGTGATGACACTGATATGTTAATGGAAAAACCATTTCAGGCAAATGTCGGGATACGGGCAGGAACAAATGGTTATGCTGATAAAAACGAGATAAGCGGTTTTCTTTTTACACCTACAACAAAGCCACGGTCTGCTCCTAAATCAGAACCCGTGGAAACTCCGTCAAGTTCAGGTAAGCCTTGGGATTAATAATAACAGGGGAGGGTTATCCCTCCCCATAAGGATTACTTATGGTTGCGTTTCCTAAAAGCCCAGAACAAAAACTTATAGACGCTGTATATAAATCTTATGAGAAAACAGAAAGCCTGTCGTTTAGTCGATTAGGTGCATCTGGTATCGGTGAAGAATGTATTCGTAAAATCTGGTTTAACTGGCGTGGATTTTCAAAAAAACAATTTGAAGGACGGATGCTAAGATTGTTTGAAACGGGCCATTTACAAGAAGACCGTGTAATTCAGGATTTAATTAGATCTGGCAAAGACGTTTATTTTGTTAATGAGTATGGCAGTCAATACGAATTTGAACATGACAGTGGTCATTTTATTTGTAAGGTTGATGGTGTTATAAAACACCAAGATAAAAATCATTTATTAGAAATAAAAACGCATAATAAAAAATCATTCAGTGCATTACAGAGACACGGTGTAGAAAAGTCTAAACCAGTTCACTACAGCCAAATGCAAATCTCTATGTATTTAGGACACTTCACACGAGGCTTATATGTGTCGCTATGTAAAGACGATGAACATTATTACATTGAAAGAATAAAAGAAGACAAAGCCCATCAAAAATCATTGATTAAAAAAATAGAAAGTCTGATTAATGCACGCATGAGGCCAACAGGCATTAGTGAGGATGCCAGTATTTTTGCTTGTAAATTTTGTGATCACAAAGATGTGTGCGTTAAAGAAACAAAGCCTCTGTTTCATTGTCGATCTTGTGTGAATGCTATCCCTATAAATAATGGTGGATGGAATTGTGACTTGCATGGTACGCTCTTAAACAAGCAACAACAACTCATAGGATGTGAGGACTATCAGGCATTATGATTACCATTGGAATAGATCCTGGCCTTACTGGAGCCATTGGTGTTTTAAATGATGGTCATTTTGTTGCTGTAGAGGATATGCCGATTATCGTGAAGGGAAACGGTAAAGTAAAAAATGAAGTAGATGTTTCTGGCACTATCCGATTGTTGAGGCAATACGGAGAACCTTCTGAATATATTTCGTGTGTTATTGAGCGTGTTAACGCAAGACCAAATCAAGGTGTATCAACCATATTTTCGTTGGGTGATTCTTTCGGTTGTGCTCGTTCTGCTGTATCGGCTTGCCGTTTTGAACTACGGTATGTAACGCCACAGGTATGGAAAAAACATTTTAAATTAAGTTCTGACAAAGAACAGTGTCGGGCATATGCTGTTAAACTATGGCCTGACGCACCATTGCATTTAAAGAAACACCAAGACAGGGCCGAAGCCCTGTTGATGTCTAAATGGCTGTACGATACTTTCTACGACTGACCTATTACCTCCTATCTTCCATTAAATTCCACTCTTTATGTGGAGCTATAAATTCTTCTGGTTCTGGATCAGGGTCTAAAATTCCAATTCTATTTTCTCTAGTGCTTTCTGTTAACACTGCTTTGGTAGGTCTTTTGAAAAAACCAAATTTAGGGTCTTTGTCAGATGGTGTAACTGTGGCAGAAAAAGTAATGGTATCACCTTTGGCACAGTTAGCTACTCTACCATCAATGCTTGGGATAGATCCCCACACTACAAAACCATTATTATCTTTAACTGTCATTTTCCAAACTGAACCAAAAGGAGTGTCTTTTAGATCAACTTTAAGAATTGTACCAGAAACAGTGATTTTACCTGTTGGTACATCTTTCGCTTTAGCTTTCTCTTCTGCCCACTGTGCTTCACGCTCTACTTGTTTTTCGGCAAAAGTAAGACCACCCGTGATCTCACGCTGTTTAGCTAATCGCTTCTCTTGACGAGCAAGTAAAGCCTCATCTCTTTTTTTCTGAGCACGAGCACGAGCTAATGCGCGATCTTCAGGAGAAGTTTTGAAGGTTTTGTGACCTACGCCTTCACAATCCCAACAAGATTTTTTATGATCAGGACGGTCAATTACACCCCATCTAAGAAGTCCTGTGCCGTCACATTTTGTGCAAGTTTCTGTAAAAGCCATTTGTCATCTCCGTTATAAGTTATTCTTTATTTATATACCCTACTTCACTTAGGGTCAACCCTTAAAAACAAGTTTTTTTCATCTTTTCTTCTACGATTTAAACCCCTGATGTACTTGCCTGATGCGTAGCTCCACTTTGGGAACTCTTTGCTTGCACCTTCCATATCGCCTTTCAAGAGTTTTTTTCTAAGTGTGGATGAACCTAGACTTCCACTGCCTAGATTATAAGTAAAGCTAACTAGGGCATCGAATTGTGACTGTGTTAGTGACACTGGCACCAATCGCAACACTGCTCTTTCGTATTGCACCAATTGGTGTTGAAGTAAGGCCATCGCCTCATCTTTTGTAACAGGTGGCGTATTCTGGGTAACACGGCTGTTGTCAGCCAATCTGGTTGACCCATATCCGATTGTCCATACATTTCCAGAACAGCGATATGGATCACTTCTAAAACCTTCCCAATGGCAGATTAAATCAATACCTGCCTGTGATGTTTTCACTTTCTAGACATCCACGCTTGCATACCGTAGTAAGCACCAATAATACCAGCCAGCGCAACAAACAGAGTTGAAATCAACCCTGACAATGCTTGAATTCTAGAATCAGGAACCAACCCTGATAACAACACACAAGCCAATAAAACCATAACTATAAAACTAGCAACGGTAATCCGGCTTTGGATGGTAGCCTTTTGATGTTGATCGGCAACCTGCACTTCTTCGGCACTAATAATCCCGTCACCATCACGGTCCATTTCTTTTTCAAATTTTATAGCATTCATGCTCTACTCTTTTTTGTAGGTTTTTTAGCGGTTTTTGCCGATTGTATAAAAGCCTTCTTTGTAGGAGCACCTGGACTTCCTACTTTACGAGTTGGCTCTACTTTTCTTCCAGCAGCTTTTTGAGCCGCTTGTCTTTTTTGTTTAGCATTAATATTAGCATATAATCCTCTTTTAACTGGTGCCATTTTACTTATCCCTTCCATTGTTTATACGATCTCGTAAAGAATTAACCAACGTAAATAACACTTCAATTTTCTTTTGAGCCTCTGCTAATAAAACGTGATTTCTCACAAGGGCAAACACGATTGATCCTAACACGGCAAAAACTCCAAGGAAGACATTAATCCATTCCGTAATACTTATTCCTTCCATAGCTTACTTCCTAAACATTCTGCTCCCAAAGTAGAAACTAATGATGCTGGCTAGAATAGGACTATCCACTTCATCATTCCAAATGAGAGGCAAAGCATCTGCCACGACAAGACCTTGAGACAGAGCATTCCACAAACAAACACCTTTAATCCCTAAATAAGTAAGTAAAAACAAGTAACTTATTGTGGGCCTCACTGATGCTCTGTACGCACCAATCCACCCATCATTTTTTTCTGTGCTTGCCTGTTGATACAGTGCAACTGTCTCAGCCGATAGAGCTTGGACCTCTGCCTTGTCACGTTCAAACTCAGCCGTAATTCTGGTCAATTCGGCTTGTTTATCCATCAGGGCTAACTCGTGCCTATTACTTTCTTTCTCTTTAAAAAAGTCCAAAATAGATGGCAGAAAACTCGTACCAAATCCAATAAGACTTCCGATAATTGTTAACATAATTAAGCTCCGTTAAAAGCTCCGATAAGTAGGCTAATAACTAAAAAAACGCTGACAAATAGTATGCCTAATTGAATTATAATAGGTTGCTTACCTACCCACGTTTGCATTTTATCTAATAATTTAGGCATAGTTAAATTTCCATTTCTTCAATTTCTTCAAGCAATGTTTCTAAATCTACAGCACCGCCTTTTTTATAGGCTCTTTTACCTTTTGATTTATTTGTTCCAGCTATCGTTTCTGTATAAACGTCTAACTCTTGATCTGGATTAACTGACTCTTGCATCTCTTGATCATACGGTCTGAAATATGTCATACCATCATCATCGCCTACTTTGCCCGGTGCATATATAGTAGAGGCATCCAATAAATTTTGTTTTCCTGCTCCTAGTTCAGCATTTCTTTTTACCTGTTTTTCTAAAACAGAAACAATAGTAGCTATAGCGGTAGGGTCATTAGTGTCCAATAAATTTGATAGTTCTTCTAATACTTCTTTGTTTTGTTTTGGCCCTGATAAAAAATTTATTGCAAGACCTACAATATTTCTAGGGTCCATTGGATTGCCTAATTTACTCATTATATCACCAGCACGAGACATAAAATTATCTTTAGCTATGTTTAAAAAATTTTCAGTTGTGTCAGATCTGGGTAAAGCCGTTTGTGCATTTTCATACATTTTTTGATTTACACCTAATTGCTTTATAAAAAATTCTACAGCATCGTCACCAGAATTATTAGGAAATAACGCTCTAATTTTTGCAACTAAATCCCTATTTTCTAATACTTTACTTGCAAAATCTCCTGATTTAGCAGAACTCTTTGAAGCTATATCTGTAATGTCTCTAGCTGCAGAAGCTACATAACCCATCCTTGCACGTTCTGATAAATCTTCTAAATCAGTAATTACTTCTTCTGGGTCTTTTGATCTAAACTTTCTACCTTCATCTATTGCTTCTTCTACTTCTTTAACACTTTGAAATTTACCTCTTGCTGTTTTATAAGGAGACACACCATCTATTTGAGTAATTTCATCAATAATTTCTAGAAATTTATTTTTTTTCTTAATAAAAATAAGTTTTTCAGTGTCTGCAATGTTGCCCTCTTTAACACCTAAAGAAATATTGTCATCAAATGCTTTTTTAATTTCATTTAAGGTAAATATATCGGGTGTTTCACTCATTTCTTTCATTTTTCTAGGAAGCGTTTCACCTGTGTCTTCAGCTAATTCTATTAATGCATCGTTATTCTTTTTAGCTAATTTATAAGCCTGTTGCCAATCTGGACGTTGTAACATTGACATAATGCGAGGATCGTCAATTAACCCTTGTTGAGCAGCTCTATTTCCATTGGGGTTTTTCCAATCAAACGCTTTGTTATAAAAATTACCCATTTCTGTGTCTAATTCATTTTCTAAATCTTTTACTAATCTTGCACGATTTACACTACTAATATTTTTTCGCGTTATATTAATCAAATCGTCTTTACTTTGTTTTATTCTTTGTGCTAAATTTCCTTTTATTTTTTCTCCAGGATTAGTAGGAGTCATAATTATTCTTTTAGCATCTTTAACTAGTAAAGGATGTGCGTCTAAAATTTTGGCAAATTTTTCAGGATCATCTATATATTGATTCATTTCTTTTGTCAGTCTCAAAAGATCCTTGGGTTCTAAATCTGCCTCATCCATACGTCTAGCTAATTTTTCCATAGCTATTTTTTTAGATTTTGACATGGGTGCTGTTGCTACTTCTGATGGATTAAAATATTTTCTAACTAACTTGTCATAGCCAGCTCCTAATAATTTTCCAACACTTGAGAAACCCATTCCAAGCCCACTGCCAAAAGCACCACCTTGAAGAGCACCTGAACCTCGTTCTCCTGTTTTGGCACTTAACGCACCTTCTGTTGCACCGATAGTGCCTCCAATTATTCCTTGCCTTGCTAATTGTGAAGCAAACGTCTTGCCTTTTGGTAATAAGCTTATTGTTTTATTAGCAAAATTACCTAATTTACTTAAAGCCGCTTTAACTAACCCTTGTTGAGCAGCGCCCGTACCAGTTGCTGCCCTTGCGGCTAAAAATGGTGTAGCCGTTCCCCCAGACATTAAAGACGCAATAATAAAGGGAGCAAGTCCTCCTGCTAATTCTAGAGAAAGTGCTTCTCCAGGATTGTCTTTAACATATTGATCGTAAGATAATCCAATGTTTCGTTTTGCTTCTTCATAACTTTCATCGCCAAATGTAGAACGGGCAAGTGCTTCTATTTCATCAGCCCCTCCTAAAGTTAGTCCTTGAAGACCTGCTCTTGCTTTATTGGGTGCGCTGTAAACATTTTCACCCATAAGGTTGTCAAGTTCAGCCTGTGTTTTTGGAGCATTGGCTATGTCAATTAACGGAGATCTGGGAGCATTATTAGCACTGGGAGGTAAACCTCTCATATTATTTGGAGTAATAATTTCTTCGCTTTGACTAATTTCTCTAACACTAGGTTTATTAGATGATTGTTTTAATTTTCCTAAACCGCCTTCAGAAATAGTTACTAATTCTTTTTCCAACGGCGAAAGTGGCTGTCTCATACGCTCTCTAAATTCTTCTCGTTCAAGTGCCATCTTTACGCTCCAATTATGTTAACCCGTCAAATGAAGTTGAGTCAGCATATCTAAATTCTCTATTATTTATCTTTTTCAACATTTTTTGTCTATCGGCATAACCTTTTTTAGCTTCAGCTAAAATATCTTTAAGGATGCGTGTTCTTGTTTTTTGATCAGCCATTCCCTCTACACCTTGTAAAGAGAAAAATACTTTTCTTTCACTGTCTGATAATTGAGCACCAAAAGTTTCTTTTAAGGTTTTTACTGCCTCTCTGTTAATCAATTGTAAAAGATCAACATAATCTCGTTGTTCTTGTGTTAGATCCACACCAAAGAAACTTTTTCCTTCTCTAAACATTGCATTTATTTTACTGTCAACTTCTGCTTTACCACTTAAATCAACAGCACGTTCTAACTTATTAATTAAACCTGTTTCTCCTTCGTAAGCATTTAATTTTTCTGTTTCTTTAAATTTTAACGTACCTTCATATTTAGAAAGTGTTCTTCTCTTTTCATCTTCTTTTTTCAAGTATCGAGCATCTTCAATTCTATTACGTTCTTTGTCTGCCTCAATTTCTTCTCGTTCAAGTTTTAATTTTTGTTGTTTAAAATAACGCACCTCTTTCTTATCATTTGCCTTTTCAGCAAGTCTTTGACCTTCTCTTAATTCTTCAATTGAACTTTTAATTAATTCATCTTGCATAGTGTACAATCGGTTTCTTTCCGTAGCACTCAAATCTTTGGCAGATTTAAGTTTTGCTTTTATGTCGTTTAGTTTTGTGGACGCTCTATCCAAAAGCATTTTGTTTTTAGCTAAAATAGAAGATCTCTTATCCTTACTGTATTTAGAAAGTACCTTTGCTCCTAACCCTAAACTTTCTCCAAACGAACCTGTTTTAGTAGGCTGTAAAAACGCACTTGCTAAATTAAAATAGACTTCACTAGCCGCTGGACCTTGGCCTGTTTGCTCTGCCATTCTGTCCATCATTGCACCATAAGATGCAATTGCTTCTTCTTGTTGAGCTTCTAAGCCAGCTATTGACTTATCTCGTGCCAACTGACTTTTTTCTATTCTATCTATTTGATCTTGCCTCATGTTTTGAAGCTCAGTTATTTGAGCTTGAACTGTAGGATCAGGCACATATGGATCAGGTGGTCCCATCCCATCAATTGTTACCTTTAAGCCTGTTTCATTTAAAATTTCACCGTCATTTAGTTGAAACTGTTCACCTATGTCAGAACTTACTTCTACTAACTCTTCTTCTCGCACTGGGCCAGCTTCTTGAAAACCTTTAACCTCACCGCCTGTTTCGTAGAATTTTCTTCCCTCTAGAAATCCGTGGTTAACAAAATGATTTTTAGCTGCGTTAGCTACATATTGATCTACTGCTAAAGCTTCTGGAGAACCAGGAACAAACCCACCCACTGGAACATTTAAAGCGGCATATCCAGGTTGAGGTGTTCCACCTAGTAACCCCGTAATGTCATCGAAAACATCTAGATTTTTAGCAAGATAAGCACCGTATGAAGGAAGACCAGAACTACTAGAAGCAAATGGATCGACGTTGCGTGCGTCTTCTATTGTCATTATGGATTCGTCTGGGAGTGGATTAGCTAAGTTTGCTAAGATTTGGTCTTGTTGATCACCAAATGCTGTGAATGTGTCTGAAATTACTGGCGTTTGACCAGTTACTTCACCTGTCTCTTCATCAATAATGTCTTCATATATTACTGGAGGATTGTTAGGATCATCAGTTGCTTGAGCTGATGTAATTAAACCTGAAGGCGGTATAACAAACGGTGGATTAGGATTAACAACAGTGGGGTTTCGTTCGATAAACGGTGCTGATGGGTCAACAGGAGTTGTCGGAACATTGCTAACAAAATCAGGATTGCGTAAAATATTACCATAATAATTGCCGATTTGATCTGCTACTAACTGATTGCCCGTGTTGTTTATTCCCAAGTCAGCAAATTCATTTTCATAAATTCTTAAAAATTCGTTTCGTTGAGCATCGTTAACGGGACCACTAAGTGTTTCTCCATCTCCTCGTGGTCTACCTAAATACATTGTAAACATATCTTCGTATGTTTGAGGTTGTGTTTGTGCAGGCGTTGTACGAAATTGAGCACTTTCATACATAGGTCTGTTGCTTAAACGAAATTGATATTGATCTTGATAATCATCAAATGCGGCTTGTTTTACTGGGTCAAATGTAACGGTTCCTGGTGTTGTTGTTGTTTCTCCTGTTTCTTCGTCAACAGTCACAACGTCTGGCCCCATCTCCCCCGTATATTGAGCCATAGTAGGAGTAGCTAAACCATACTGTCTCATCAACCTGTTTAGATTATAACCCATAGTTTAATCCTTACGCTGGTTTGTTAGCTAAATTTTGTAGACCTTTATAAGTAGCAAGACCTGCGGCTATTTGTGATAGTGGACTTGCAGAATAAGTAGCACCCTGTGACGTTCCACTTTGAGTAGTTCTTGTTGGCGTTATTGGAGCCAAGCCTCTTAATTGCGTGCTTAAAAAATCTGCCTGTTGCATAGGATACATTTGCTGATCTAAAAATTCTTTTTCTGCTGCACTTAATTGTTGTTGCATTTGAGCTTGTTGTGCTTGCCCTGCAGCTTCCAAAGCGGCTGTATCGGTATATCCAAGTGCTTGTCTCTGAGCACCAAGGTTAGACAAGTTATTTAATGCGCCTAACTGTCTAGCTAAATCTGATTCTTGTATTTGAGCTACCGTTTGACCAAGACCTGCTTGTCTTGCCATGTCTGCCTGTGCAGCTCCCATTGCCTGTTGATAGCCTGTGTTCATCATATTAGCTTGTGCATTTAACAGATTTTCTGACTCATCCCTTACAGCCCTAGAGCCAAAATCACCCATGCGACTAGAGCCAAATTGACCAGCTTTAATAAAAGCATCTGAAACAGCAGGTAATAAATTTTCAGATAAATTTCTAGCACTTCTTTGTGCCATTCTGTCCATAACTTCTGTTTGATAAGGGTTCATATAATTAGTAATATTGTCGTATGATGTTTTACCAGCCTTATCAAAATAACTTTTAGCTTTTTCTTGTGCCGTGTTTCCAGTAGTCATAGCTGCTGTTTGCATATTGCTTGGAAGCATACTAGTCGGTGTGTCAGGTAACGGTGCTAAACCAGCTGCAGCCCGTAATCCTGCTTGTGAGGCGTTTAAATCGTTTAGATATGATCCTTGAGCACCTTGCACTGCCGTGTATGCCTGTTGTTGTAGAGGGGATAACTCTGCAACTGTTGGTAATTCATAGCTTTCAAATGGACGGTTTGCTAAATTTTGAGACAGTTGAACCTGATTAAAGATTGCATCTTGCATCCATTTCGGAGTTTCACTTGTACTCGTGCTATAACTTGTAGCTGTTTGTGGAGAACCTTGAAATAAACTACCCATTACGCACTCCTCTTCATATATTCAAGTGGTGACTTAGCGTCTGGGCTAAATCGACCATCTGCCAGAGCTTTTCCTTTATGGGATCTTAAATTTTTTCTCATGTCGTTTAACATTTTAGCCCCTGCTTTATTTGACCCGTTCCCCAACATTGACACTGACTCAGCATCTATAACATATTCTCCGTCTGACAGTCTCGCATTTATTAAATCAGCGCGACCATCTCCAACTCCCGTAGCATATCCTGGAATTGCACTAAGACCGCCTCTCGCATATCTTTGTGATGCAACCGATTGTACTAAACTTGGTTGTTGGTCAAACATACCACTAGCTGCTTCAGATCTAAACTTAGGATTAGTAATAAACTCAGTAACACTTGTTCCTTTAGAGTTAGCCATTGCTTGAATTTTATTCCAATCCCAAGTAGCTAAGTTTCGATTAAAATATTCTTCTTGTTCTGGAGTAAATTGAGGCATTCCTACACCACCACCACTACCGCCATCCATTGATGCTAACAGAGCAACAATCCCTCCCACTTTAGCAGTGTCAGAACTAATTAAATTAGACAGTCTAGATAACGGTCCTTCTTGTGGCATACTTCCTTCTATAGCGTTCATATTGTTTATTGCATCGTCTTTACTAAGAACAGAAGTAGGAGATGCATTTACAGCATCCATATCATTTACTAATAATGATGCATTATTGTTATTGTTAACTGATTGAGGATTAATTCCTGCAAATTGATTTTCTTGACGTATGATTTCACTCACAGAAGGAGCATTTTGACTTATTGCATATGCCCCTTTAGGGTTATTTTTAGGAAGTCCTCTCTGTCCACCACTACCTATATCCATGTAATCATCTTGTGGGAAAAGCTCTAATGGATTAGGATCACCGTATGAGCTATCAAGAGAATAGCGATTGGCATAATTTCTGGGATCTATAGGTTGATTCATAAAATTACCTATATCTTGCGTTTGAGAAGTAAAATCAAACGTATCTGCAACAGGAAGACCTTGCTCACTAAACACGGCATCTGATATTCCTGAATATGGAGTAGTATCTGTTGAAAAGCCTTGTGTTATTGGATTTGTAAAATCACTTACAGCGTTTGTCATTGGGCTAAATGTACTCTTTAATGAATTTATTACTGACTTACTTGCATTTTCAATTTGAGGTTTGAACATAGAACCTGCAGCACCTAACAGAGCACCTTGGGCTATATTACCGCCTCCAATCGCAGAAGTTGCAGCTCCAACTCCTACACCAGCAAGTAAATTAGCCACAGGTTCACCTACATTAGCAAACCCACCTATTAATTCACTTATACCTGAAGTAGCTCCACCAATACCACCTGTTAACGCACCCAATAAAGGATCACCACCCGTAGCAAATGAAGTTGCACCACCTAAAAGTGCTCCACCAGCTACAGCTGCAGCCGTACCAGTTAGTCCAACTGCTGTTCCAATAGCTGCTCCAAGTCCTGGAACAACAAAATTTAAAGCAATGGGTAATGCCACTTTTATTATATTTTTAAGACCTTTATATTCTTGCAAGCCCGTGTTTGGATTGACAGTGCCTTGACCACCCATCCTTCTGAGAACTTCAGCCTCTCTAGGATTAATGTGGGCAAGCATAGTGTCTCCACCTTGACCCATGCGTCCTAGTTGTTTACCTGCAACTCTAAGACCACCTCTTGCATAACCCTCTTGAACGAGACTGTCTTGCAAGCCATACAAAACAATCAACAGACTTATAATGATAGTTTTATCAAACTCTGGGGGAAACATACCCTCATCAATTAGACCGTCTGCTATTGCTGCTTGACGAATTTCTGCATATTTACGAGGGTCTTCTATGATCATTTCTAACATTCTTATTGCTTCAACTAAGTCTTCAGCAACAATATTAGTGTTAGCCATTTGCCTTTTTATTTGATCAATAGAAGTCTGATAGGACGGATCAGAAACCGCAATTTTCATTATTTCTTCTTTAATGCTCATTTCGCCCTCGTATTTGACCATGCATGGTTAATGTACTCATCGCGCAATAACCCAAAAATATTTAAATCTTCGTTATTTTCATAAGCACATCTCATCACACCCTCGTGCTTAAATCCTAACTTATTTACAAACTTTTTAGAAGATGAATTACTATCCCCTACTAATGCTGTAGCTCTTACAGCCTCTAATATCTTAAAAACATAAGTAAAAATAGCATTATACATTTTTACTGTTTCTTTTGGTGCTGACCAATAACCATCTTTTGCTACAAAATTCATATCAATATTTCGTTTAGTAAAATTACTAAAAATAGCTACACAAACAAATTCACCTTTATCATCTACAGCCGACATAGCTCTAAAAAACTCAGGGTTACCCTTTACGCCTAGCCTGTCTCTCGCCCATTTTTCAGCCTCTTCTTCTCTACTAAATCCAATAAATTTCATAGCGTTGTCTGAACAAATCGTTCAGCCCATTCTCTCCAATCGTCATACATATAAGGGTCAGGAAAATCTTCTACGAGATTTGTAGCGTTAAGAAATTGACTGCCCCAATCTTGCCATTTTTCTGGATCTTCTAAAGGATCAAAAGCTCCAAAATCTACAAAGTCTGTGATCAGGCAATTTGCCCAATCTGTCAACTCTATACCAACAGGCCATGTGACACTTAATCCCATTTACCCTAGATCCGTTCCGTCACCGTTGTCTAAATGCCCTATAATTTGACCCATTTGATAGTCTCCGTATAAAGCATTACTAGTAAATTTAACTCTTAATTCTCTACGTTGTTCTTTTAACATTACAATTTGTTCGTAAGGTTGATTAGCAGAATCAGGAAATGCCACAGTTGAACTTGTAACTTCTGGTGCTCTTGCATTGGCTCTGCCAGTAATTTCTACTGTCATATCTCCGACTTGAACAAAGTCTGGTTCAATTTGTGTTATTCTCAAATAACGATCTAGCCCTTGTGGTAGTGTAGATAAATCAGCCGTTTCAAAAAACGATTTAATTGGATTAATTGTTGGACCGTCTACTTCATCAACACCAAATTCATGTTGCCAGACTTTGTAACCAACACCTCTGATATTTGTGTTTATTTGACCACCCATTCCACTATGAATTTCACAATAATAATATAAAGTTGGTGCTCCACTTGGTACTATAATTTGTGTATATGCACCTGCTTGCCCCAACACCCCAACAACTGTCACACCTGTCGTATACTCCACACCACCGCCATGCGTGCCATCTGGCGTTGAAGACAAACGTAATGGGTGACCTACATTAGAGGAATCAGATTGATCAAATCTGTAAGTGTTACCTTCTCTAAAAGTTAAAGTTGGTTGTGCGCTCCCACTCATATTATATTTGTTACCAGAACCAGAATTAACCACTGTAACAGCAAGTGTTTCAGTAGGGTCTAATGGCAATGGAGAGGGTTCCACACCCGTCAATATAGGTGCGGCAAATGAATTGTTAAACTGACCTGCTGATCGACCATTATTAGGAAGTTCTGTGTCATACCATATATTTTCACGAATGTTATAAACTACAGCGTGCGTGCATTCGGTAGCTGTACCTTTTGGATAAGCCCACCATATTTCACCGTACCTTGGAACTTTATACGCAAAGCATTTTGTTGCTGCATTACGATTAATTCCATCAAAAAAATAATTTAAATTCAATGAGTTAGGTACTTCTCTAACCACACCGTTAAACATATAAAAACGATCAACACCTGCCCAGTAAAAAACACCGTCATAATCTATCGGAGAAAATGGTGATAAAATAGAAGTATCTGTTGCTACAATATCAAATTGAAATATTGCTGTTCCACCTACAAAAGTAGCTCTAATAACAGCGTCAAACGCCCAAAATAGACCCGCAGGTGCTGTTCCTGAACCTGCTCTAAGTGGAAGTGCTTTTATTATTTTTTGACCCCACACTCGTGCATTTCCTGACCCTGTGCCTGTTAGATCAGTAGGATTTCCTGGAATGCTCCATCCAATAATACCGTCCGTTCCGTAATAGAATAAATATGGGTGTAGACTTACGATACCGCCTGTCACATTTGTATTTGCTGGCAATGGAACAGATCGTAAAACATTTGTTCCTAACACCTCGCCAAAAAATATTTGTCCATCTTGGTCATTACAAATACAATCACCATTCGGGCTAACCTGTGCCAACACATAATTTTGATTAGTGCTTGAGTCGTATTGAAAATCAAACATCCAATAGTTGTGAACAGATGTTATTAAAGCGTCACTGCCGTAGTCCATATTGACTATAGTGCTTGTTAAAGTTGTTAAAGTATTTGTAATTATAAAACCGTTAACTTGATCTCCACCTGTGACAGAAGTTATTGTAATAACAGCCCCAACAGCATTGGCGGTATAATTTGGCGTGCTAGTAAAAGTATTTATATTTGAAGCAACGTCTGTAGCTGTTTGATTTATGTCAGTGTTAAAAGGCACTGACCCAGACATTATGTCCACACCGTCTACAGCAATCATATCTACAGCACCACTAGCACCTGCAAGTGTTACAGTACCGTAAGCGTAAGCTAAAACAGGTGTTCTGTCAGTGACAATAGAGCTATTGCCTGTTTGATCTAATGTAAATCTTTCTAAAGTGTTGTCACCACCTGAATGACAATAAACAAAAAGCATCTGTGAAAAAGTAGCAAACCCTCTACTTATCTCAGACAAGTATTTTTGAGTAGTTTTATAACCGCCTATTTTTCTTGGCAATCCTCTTTGAAAACGCACCCATTGTCCGTCCACATAGTTGTTGCCCTCAAACTTAGTGCCATCACGTTTGATTCCAGGATCAGATCTAAGGACAGTAGTTTGAACTGGCATTAAGGAAATACCCCACCATCAATGTTTCCACTTTGTGCGAGGCCCAATGCTGACCATGCTGCAGCTTGAGATGCTGATGTAAAAACACCTACACCCGTTGCAGAACCGCCTAGATTGATTAAGGCGTTTGGCGCAGTTGTTGCCCCTGTTCCACCTTGACTTACAGAAATTGGAAAAGAAACTGTACTTGTATCAGCATCTAAAACATCTGAGCCATCACAATAATAAATGCCTCTTGTGTTTTGTCCAACTTGCACGCCTGTTTGCCCTGAAACTTTAACAGTTAAAACGTAACTACCTGTCGTTCTGTTATCAATCCAATACTGTTGAACAGTAGCAGGAACAATAACATCTCTTGCCCCAGTTAACGCACCAGTAAATCTGTATGCAACTCTGTTAAGCTCTGTGCCAGTAAGAGTTTTGGGACCAGTTCCCGAAATGTCTATAACGGTATAATCAAAAGCAAAAGTAGCCGATTGCCCAAATCCAATGGTAAAGAAATTGAACCCATCGGTGGCTATAATGGCTGACTCTCCTGGTTGAAATGACAAGGTGCTTGCATCGTCAATCGTTGTAGATCCTGGAGGTGTTGCTGTAATTGCACCAGAACCTGAGTTTCTTAAATATAAAAACCAGTTGTCTCCACCCACAGTTGGATCAGGCAATGTGAACGTAGCCTGTGCTCCCGTAAAGTTGAACATCTTTGCACGATCATCAACCCCACTTGTGTATGTATTATTTATTGTGGTAACAGGAACTGATTGACTTAACAAAGTACCAACAGCCACTATACCTGTTCCAGCTAACGAACTTGCATTAGCAGTTGATGTAGTTGCACCGTATTGAAGAAATACCCATGTGCCTTGTGTAGTGCTATTATCGGTCAGATAGAGTTGATAAACTTCACCTGCAGCAATTGATCCCAGTTGTCCACCGTTTGCGTCTTTTATAAGAAATGTATACGAACCCTTGTTATTAAATAGTATCGTATTGCCTGTGCCACTTTTTTTGGCATCTGGAACAATAATACTAAAAGTTGGGGACGATGCTGTTTGTGTTACATCAATTATTCTAGTGGCTAAATTAACATTAGTTGACGTTTCTTCAGGCCAACTTAGCGTAACATCAGCCGACAAAGTTTGACTGCTATAACTAATTTCACTTGGGTAAATGTTAGCACCGCCAAAAACATCTTGATAAATAGGCATTATGCTTCACTCCTTTGCGCTGAACGATCAAGTATTCTTCCTAAATCTTGACCGCTAAATGCTTGAGCACATCGATCATAAAGACCTTGCCACAACTGTACTCTGTCATCATTTTTTAAAAATGGGGTTGCCTCAAGCAAAGAAGCATACAATATCAATTCTGGTGCATATTCTGTGAGCCAATTGCTTTGCAATGTATCTCCCAAAAGAGCAGGTTGTTCATAGTAAAGTATTTCTAAGGTACTAGCTGCATTTGGTGTTGGGGCAATTAACCAATTTGCATAATCATAATCAGCGTAAAATTGTGGTACACCTTCTTCTTGCTCATTAGGCCAATAATTACGGAGGTATTCGTATGATCTTGTTTGTATCGGCGTTCCATTTATTGTCATAGAAATCGTGTCACGCCATCGATCTGGTTTTAAATAAGTAGAAACACCGATAGATAATGGTGTTGTAATTGCCCTAATAAAACCTTCAATCTTTAATTCACGAGCTATACGCCTTTCTGCCAACGTAATTAAACGTGGTAGTTGATCAAAGACTATTTGATCACTTGCCTGTGTAAATCCACGTTCTAAATAACGCCTCATGTCCACCAACAAGCTATCGTATGTCATTGTATAGCTCATGGCTTAAA
>WLWF01000512.1_pt1 | contig 37115 bp, 35 predicted proteins | sample 6718331 | NCBI WGS metagenome assembly WLWF01 (sample SAMN12718692, study PRJNA515312) | sponge metagenome | isolation source: marine sponge | host: Mycale hentscheli | place: New Zealand: South Island, Marlborough, Capsize Point | collected 2003-05-01 | reverse complement strand
GCTCGAGTTCCGGATGCAGGGATGTCACGGCCGAGCGCAAGGCCTTGTCCAGGGCGTTGACCGGTCCATTGCCTTCGGCAGTGCTGATCATGCGTTCTCCGTTGGCGCGGACCTTCACGGTTGCCTCGGTGCGCACGTCACCGGAGGCGTCCTGCTCGACGATGGTCCGCCACGACTCCACCTCGAATCGAGATTCACTGTCGTCGGAGCCCATGAGAATCAACTCGAACGATGCGTCGGCGGCCTCGAAGGTCCAGCCCTTGGACTCCAGATCTTTGACCGTTTCCACGATGTGGGTGACCCGCTCGGCGTCGCCGGCGATGTCGTAGCCGAGTTCCTTGCTCTTCATCTCCACCGAAGCCCGACCCGCCATCTCGGTCACCAGCACCCGCTGATCTCCACCAACGAGGGCGGGGTCGATGTGGTTGTAGAGCTCTGGATTCACCTTCAGCGCTGACGCGTGCAGACCAGCCTTATGGGCGAAGGACGAGACGCCGGCGTAGGCCTGATGGGTGTCGGGGGCGATGTTCGCAATTTCTGCGATCGCGTGCGAGATACGCCGAGTCTCCGCCAACTTGCCCTCGGGTAGACATTCGATACCCATCTTCAGCTGAAGGTTGGCCACAACCGGGAACAGGTCCGCATTGCCGGTGCGCTCTCCGTACCCGTTCGCGGTGCATTGCACATGCGTCACTCCCGCTGCCACGGCGGTGACCGTGTTGGCCACCGCGCTGGCGGTGTCGTCTTGGCAGTGGATCCCTAACCGAACGCCGGATCGGGAAGCCACATCCGCCACGATCTCGGCAATCCCCAACGGCAGCATTCCGCCATTGGTGTCGCACAAAACGCCAACATCGGCGCCGGACTCGGCGGCGGCGACCAGCAGGCGCACTCCGTAGTCGGGGTCGTGCTTGTACCCGTCGAAGAAGTGCTCCATGTCTATGAAGACCCGCCGGCCTTCACTGACGAGGAAGGCAACGGTGTCTCGGATCATCGACTCGTTCTCTTCGAGCGAGGTTTTCAGGGCTTGCTCCACGTGCCACACGTCGGACTTCGCCACCAGGGTGATGACCGGGGCACCGGAGTCCAGCAGGGCCCTTACCTGTTGATCCTCGGTCACTGCCACCCCTGCCTTGCGGGTGGCGCCGAAGGCGACCAACTGCGCATGCGTGAGCGAGAGTTCGTTTTGCGCTCGTGCGAAGAACTCGGTGTCTTTGGGCAGGGCGCCGGGCCATCCGCCCTCGATGAAGCCAACGCCGTAGTCATCGAGCAGCCGGGCCACCGCCAGTTTGTCGACGACTGAGTAGGAGATGCCCTCGCGCTGAGCACCATCGCGCAGCGTCGTGTCGTAGACGTGAAACGCATCGCGCTCAGGAAGGCGCTCGGGAAGGCGCTGGGGAAGCGATGACGTACTCATTTCTCCTTCTCTCCCACCATCAAAAAAGCCCCTCGCTTGGCGAAGGGCAGCGCGTCGAGAAAATTCGACGCGCTAAGTAATGATGATGATGCTGGTGATGACTGTGTTACGCACGAGACATATCCTGCCATACCCCGCAAAGGCGCAGGGTGGTGTTGGTGAAACTGAGGAATTTCTAATGGCCCGTGCGCGGACGAGCCCTCGAACCTGCACTTTCCCCTGACGACCCGAGGGAGATCAACGACGCCCGCACTATTCGGCGATCCGCAGGTGGACGTGGCACACATCCCCCACTCCCAGCCCTTCAGCCGCACGCACCGGCTTCTTCAGCGGTAGGAGGAAACTGCCTAACTCCTTGCTGGGAAAGACCGATGTTCCCCAGGAGCTCGATCCGATTGTGACGTCGACGCGGAGGGACCCGAAGCCACCTCGACTGATCGGCATATCTTCGATCTCATCGGCCACATCCTGCGGAAGCGTGAGGAAGTGCCATGCGGCGTCGGACTTCCACAGCCACACCTCGGCCTCGAAGTCCCATTCCACGGCGGGGCCCGATCAACAGATCGCGTGCAGCCAGTTGTGGCGGTCGGGAATCACTCCGGTCTGGATATCAAGCAGTTCCTGGCGTAGGCGCGACGTCACCGGCCCGGTGCCGCCATCAGCCACGGCCCAGGATCCATTGGTCCGTGACTTGACCTCTCCAACCGGTGTGATCACGGCCGCGGTCCCGCAGGCGAACACCTCGGTGATCTCGCCGGACTCGCAGCCCGCCTTCCAGTCCTCCACGCTGATCTGACCCTCATCAGCACGCATCCCCAGATCCGAAGCAACGGTCAAGAGTGAATCACGGGTGATGCCCGGTAGCAGCGAACCGGTTAAGCGCGGGGTGACCAACCGTGCGGAGTCTCCCGACCCGTACACGAAATACAGGTTCATCCCGCCCATTTCTTCGATCCACCGGCGTTCGGCAGCGTCCAACCACACGACCTGATCGCAACCGTGCTGGGAAGCCTCTGCCTGCGCGATCAACGACGCCGCATAGTTTCCCGCGCACTTGGCTTCTCCGGTCCCTCCCGGGGCCGCGCGAACGTAGTCATCGGACAACCACACGCTCACCGGCTTGAGGCCCTTGGGCCAATAGGCGCCGGCCGGGGACGCGATCAACAGGTATTCGTAGCTGTCTGCCGGCTTGACTCCCAGACCGATCTCGGTCGAAAACATGAAGGGTCGAAGGTAGAGAGTCTTCTCTGCGTCATGGGGAACCCACTCGTGGTCTTGGCGGACCAGCGCTTCAATGCTGGCAACGAACAATTCCTCGGGAAGTTCCGCCATCGCCAAGCGTCGAGCAGACGCTGCGAACCGCTGAGCATTCTTGAACGGCCGGAAAGTCTTGATCGAGCCATCCGCGTGCCGGTACGCCTTTAACCCCTCGAAGATCGCCTGGCCGTAGTGGATGAAGTTTGTAGCGGGATCCAACAGCAAGGGTCCATAGGCGACGAGCTCGGCGTCATGCCAGCCCTTGTCGGCCGCCCACTTGGCTCGGACCATGTTGTCGGTGAAGTTGCCGCCAAATCCAGGATTCGCCAAGATCGCGTCTCGCTCAGAGCTCGGAGTCGGAGACGTCGACGGATGCGTCGATATGTTCCACAGGCGAGAGCCGGTTTCCGTTGCGGTCATGGCGTGAACCTACCGATCTGCTTTCCCTGCAGCACCGGCGGCGAGCGCGTCGCCGATCTGCGATGTCGAGCGCACCCCATCGCCCCGCGCTTCTAGGTCAGCAGCCACAGCAGCCTCCACCCACGCGGACGCCTCGCTCTCCCCGACATGGTCGAGCAGCATCGCCAGGGACATGACGGTCGCCGTCGGATCGGCCTTGCCCTGCCCTGCGATGTCGGGAGCCGAACCATGCACTGGCTCAAACATCGACGGGTTCGATCGAGACGGATCGATGTTTCCGCTGGCCGCCAGCCCGATTCCTCCACCGATGGCAGCCCCGATATCGGTCAAGATGTCGCCAAACAGGTTGTCCGTGACGACAACGTCGAATCGATCGGGGTCGGTGATGAAGAACATCGCCGCCGCATCGACGTGCTGGTAATCCGTGGCCACGTCATCGAATTCTGACGCAACGCGATCGAAGGTCCGCTTCCACAAGGATCCGGCATTCGTCAAGACGTTGGTCTTGTGCACCAGCGTCACGTGCTTTCTCCTCTTGGTTGCACGGTCGAAGGCATCGCGAACAATCCGCTCCACGCCGAACGCGGTGTTCAAGCTTTCCTCGGTCGCCACTTCTTGGGGAGTGTCTCGACGCAACACACCCCCGGCCCCGACGTACGGACCCTCCGTGCCCTCACGACACACGACGAAGTCGATCGACTTTCCACTCGCAAGTGGCCCCTCGACGCCGGGATACAACTTGACCGGCCTGAGGTTCACGTGGTGATCCATCACGAAACGCAAGGGCAGCAGAACACCACGCTCAAGGACTCCAGGCGGAACGGAGGGGTCGCCTATAGCCCCGAGCAATATGGCGTCACTAGCTCGCAGTTCCTCGATGACAGCATCCGAGAGCAGCTCGCCGGTGGCGTTGTAACGGGTTGCACCCAAGTCGTAGTGCGTGGTCGAGACGTTGATCCCCGCCTTCGGGGCAACCGCGTCGAGGACCTTCATCGCTTCGGCAACCACCTCGGTGCCGATGCCGTCGCCGGGAATCAGAGCAAGGTTCAGATCTCGAGCCATGGTGAGAGAGCCTACTGACTCGCTGCTTCCGCAGGCCGACGGTTTGTGACGCCCCCCGGGCACGCTGGTAATCTCCTCCCATGCGTTCGCTCCTGCTCCTTCGCAGCCGCGGCGAGGCCTAGTTACCGGCCTCCTCGTCGCGGAGGTTGTGCGTGGCCGGCCCCGGCCCCCAATGTCGAACGAGGAGCACGACGTGACATCAGCAAACCAATACGAAAAGGCCAACGCTCAAAAGCCGTCGGCTATGCCTTACGCCCGATACCAGCCCTTCACCCCCATCGATCTTCCTGACCGCACCTGGCCCAACGCTGTGATCACGAAGGCTCCGCGCTGGTGCGCGGTTGACCTTCGGGACGGCAACCAGGCACTCATCGACCCCATGACGCCGCAGCGGAAGCTGCGCATGTTCCAGCTTCTCGTCGAGATGGGCTATAAGGAGATCGAAGTCGGCTTCCCGTCAGCGTCGCAAACCGATTTCGATTTCGTACGGCAGATCATCGAAGAGGACCTCATTCCGGACGACGTGGTCATCCAGGTGCTCACGCAGTCTCGGGAGGCTCTGATCGAGCGCACGTTCGAATCGATACGCGGCGCCAAGCAAGCGATTGTTCACCTATACAACTCGACGTCGACTCTTCAGCGTCGCGTGGTCTTCGGTCTCGATAAGGCCGGCATCACCGATATTGCAGTCCACGGAGCTCAGCTGTGTCAGAAGTTCGCCGACGAGATGAAGGGTGAGACCGAGGTCTACTTCCAGTACTCCCCCGAGTCCTACACCGGCACCGAATTGGAATTCGCCCTCGAGATCTGTAACGCGGTGACCGACGTGTGGCAACCAACGCCCGACCGGAAGGTGATTTTGAACCTCCCCGCCACCGTCGAAATGGCGACTCCGAATGTGTATGCCGATTCCATCGAGTGGATGCACCGCAACCTCGCGCGCCGCGACTCCATTGTCTTGTCCTTGCATCCACACAACGACCGCGGCACCGCAGTTGCTGCGGCCGAGCTCGGCTACATGGCCGGAGCCGACCGCATCGAAGGCTGCCTGTTCGGAAACGGCGAGCGCACCGGCAACGTATGCCTGGTGACTCTCGGCTTGAACGTCTTCAGCCAAGGGATGGATCCGCAAATCGACTTCTCGGATATCGACCATATTCGACGAACGGTCGAGTACTGCAATCAGATCCCTGTTCATGAACGCCATCCCTACGGCGGCGATCTCGTCTATACCGCCTTCTCGGGGTCGCACCAGGACGCGATCAACAAGGGCCTCAATGCCATGCAGTCCGACGCGGACGCCGACGGTGTGGATGTCGACTCCTATCAATGGGCGGTTCCTTACCTGCCCATCGACCCCAAAGATGTCGGCCGAACGTACGAAGCTGTCATCCGCGTCAATTCCCAGTCCGGCAAGGGCGGCGTGGCCTACATCATGAGGACCGAGAACAGTCTCGATCTACCGCGCCGACTCCAGATCGAGTTCTCCCAGGTGATTCAGCATTTGACCGACTCCGGAGGCGGAGAAGTGTCGCCGGAGGACATGTGGTCCGCGTTCACCGACGAGTACCTTCCCAATCCTGACGCACCCTGGGGACGCTTTTCCCTGGTCTCCGTTCAGCAGGATTCTGCGGTCGATGGCGAAACAACCGTCAATGTCGTCATGAACGACGCAGGCAATGAGGTGGCTATCAGCGGTGTCGGCAACGGACCCATCGCCGCCTTCTGCGAAGCGTTGTCCACGCACGGGGTCGACGTTCGCGTCTTGGACTACGCCGAGCACGCCATGAGTGCCGGCGGCGATGCGCGAGCAGCGGCCTATCTCGAGTGTGCGGTGGCCGGTCGCGTGCTGTGGGGTGTCGGCATCGATCCATCGATCACCACCGCGTCACTCAAGGGAATCATCAGCGCGGTGAATCGAGCGCAGCGAGACGACTAAACGAATCCCCATGCGTACCGGCCGGCCCCCACGCCGAATGGCGCGCATGGGCGAGGTGCGTTACTGACAATCGCTCCAGGAGAGCGCGGCTACGAGATCGGGTTCAGGAGATCAGGGTCACGAAACGGCCGGAATGCGCACCGATGTCGTCCGTGATCTGGTCCAACAATTCGGCGGGGATCGGCGAGTCAACGGTGAGAACAATCAGCGCGTGCTCACTGTCGTCGCGACTCACCTGCATGCCGCCGATGTTGATGCCCGCGTCCCCCAAGAGATTCCCGACGACGCCAACGACGCCCGGCTTGTCGTGGTAGCGGAAGAAGGCCAGATGATCGCTGAGCGGTACGTCGACATCGAAATCGTCGACCTCCACGATCTTGCCGATCTGTCGCGGGCTCGCCACCGTGCCGCCCACGCGCACGGTTGAACCGTCGGTCAGGGTCAACTTGACGCGCACCAGGGAACGGTGATCACCGCTCGCGGTTTGCGTTGTCAGGGCAACGTCCACTCCGCGCTGCTCGGCAAGCACCGGCGCATTGACGTACGACACCGGATCGTGAATGAGAACTTGGAAAACTCCCTTGAGAGCAGACAGTTCGAGCACGCGCACGTCGTGCTCGACGATCTCGCCGAGAACTTCGATGTCTACTCGCTCGACCGCAGCGGTCGCCAATCCGCAGGCAACCGCGCCGATCCGCTCGGCCAGCGGTAGCACCGCCTTGACCGCTTCATCAATCTGCCCGCCCTGAACATTGACGGCATCGGGAACCAACTCCCCTGCCAACGCCAGGCGAACCGACTTGGCGACCGCGATTCCTGCTTTCTCTTGAGCCTCGTCGGTGGAGGCGCCCAGGTGGGGTGTCGCCACGACATTCTCCAGTGTGAACAGCGGCGAATCCGTGCACGGCTCCGACGCGTAGACGTCGAGACCGGCTCCGGCGACCCGGCCTTCGGTCATCGCGGTGAACAGTGCGTCTTCATCCACGATTCCACCACGCGCAGCATTGATGATGTGAACGGTCGGCTTTACCTTGCTCAGCGCTTCTTCCCCAATGAGGCCGACGGTCTCCGGCGTCTTGGGCAGGTGCACCGTGATGAAGTCAGCATCGGCCAGCAACTCATCGAGGGTGACCATGTGCACACCCAGTTGGGCCGCTCGCGCTGGCTGAACGTAGGGGTCGTACGCGATCAGGTTCACCCCAAACGCGGCAAGGCGCTGCGCAACGAGGATCCCGATCCGACCAAGCCCCACGATGCCGACGGTCTTGTCCGCTACTTCGACGCCGGTGTACTTGGAGCGCTTCCACTCACCACGGTGCAGGGCGGAATTCGCGGGCACAATGTTGCGCGCGCTGGCGAGCAACAGTCCCACCGCCAATTCGGCGGCGCTGACGATGTTGGAGGTGGGTGCGTTCACCACCATGACACCCGCTTGGGTGGCGGCCTTGACGTCGACGTTGTCCAATCCAACGCCCGCGCGCGCGATCACCTTCAGGCGCTTGGCGGCTGCGATGGCTTCCGCGTCGACCTTCGTTGCCGAGCGAACCAAGATGGCATCGACATCCGCGATCGCCGGAATCAACTCATCGCGATTGGCTCCATCGCAGCGAACCACCTCAAAGTCCGGGCCCAGGGCCTCGACGGTTGCAGGAGAGAGTTCTTCCGCGATCAGTACTCGGGATGCAGACACGGGGGAAGCCTAGCGACGGGACGCACGTGACTTAGACCACGCTGTGAAGGATGTGATCGACCCACCATGCGGTCGCCGCAGCCACGGCCAGGGGTAGGTAGCCGCGATGGTGACGCGTGCGGAAATTCGACGCCATCCCGGAACCGGGGTGAACGTTGCGGCCACCGGACCGACATCGGTGAGTATTTCCGCGGCGTTCCCGCGATAGGTCTGCACCTGCCGTTCGAGTGAGAGGTCGGCGAGGGCCTCGGTGAGAAACGTCAATCGCGCGAAGCTCAACCGCAATCGCCGCAAAAGCGCGTCATCGAATACGAAGACCACGGGTAGGTCGGCGTGGGCCGTCAGCGCGGGATCGTCGCGTCCCAGGCTCTCGGCGGTGATCCATACGGCTTCGGGTCGACCCTCCACCCGAGGGTTCATGGGTCCCGCCGTTGCCTCCACATCGTCGTCCCGACGCATCCGGGGATCCACCATCGAGCGAGGCTCGGGGCGCTGATCCTCGGGCCAATCCTGAATGGGGCAGGCGTCGCTCACCGGGCACCGCCGGCACAACTCCGGCGCCCGCTTCTCGACCTGCCATCGCGAGAATCCGTACTGCTTTCCCGTCAACGCGCCCACGGTCCATTGCCAGCCCGCTCTGTTGGCGGCTCGCGAACCATCGAGCAGATGGCGAAAGAACAGGTCTTCGCCGTCGCGCCAACCCCAGCCGCGCCGCACAGTCCAGTGCGAGGAAAGCCACATGCGCGCCTGGTTGGTCAGGTAACCGGTGTCCACGAGCTCGCGCCAGGACTCCTGCAGACACGAAGCCTCGACGTCCCACGGATTCTCCCCCGGCGGGTACTCGTCTCGGACGGCGAAACGAAGCGACGTCCGGGTCGCTGAACCCATGCGCGCGTACAGGTGACGTGCGTACTCCTGCCACAGCAATTCGTCACGGAACTTCTCCACGTCCGACGCCGGCCCAGACTTCACGTGCTCATACACCCGTGGCAACGTCAGCAGGCCATGGCGGATGTAGGGCGACAGCCGCGAGGCACCCCTGGCCGAGAGCGGGAGCACGCTGTTGCGCCGGCGCGCGTACCCGGTGACGTCGAAGCCATCGAGAGCTGCGTCTGCGGCTGCTTGACCACCCCGGGTGGGTGACGGTGTTGGATTACCACTCGCCAAGTCGCCGAGATGATGGCTGACCCAGTCGATGACGCCATCGGTGTCCGCCGGTGGTGCCGGCAGCGGGGTGAGGTTCATCGGTGATCGACCTTTCGAATACGAATGGGGCCCTTGGCTGTTGACGGATCCACTACTCGACCCTGCTGCGTGATCTCAGCTTCGCCCCTGGCGACCAAACGTCGCGCTGCTCGCCTGGCGGGCTCCATCAATTCGCGCCAGTTATCGTCACCAACGAACTTCGCCGCTTCACTCGGGCAAATCGTCGCCCCGGCTTGTCGCTGATCGAGCAGCCGAACGATCGACTCCTCCAGCGCTATGTCTTGTGGTCCGACCTTGCGCTTGCGGCAGGCATCCGAGCAATAGCGGACGTCGTCCCAGTTCTTCTCCCAGGACTTGCGCCACTTCATCTCGCGACCACAGGAGACACACGTCTTGGTGTCTCCTGCTTTGCCCGACATGTGCGACTAGCGAGCTGCTGTGCCCTCGACGTAGTCGTCGTCGCCCTTGACCCAGCTCATGAGCTTGCGCAGTTGACGGCCTACCGCCTCAATTGGGTGCTTCTCGCCCTTCTCGCGCAGCGCCTTGAACTCAGGCCCACCTGCTTCCTGATCAGCCATGAAGCGCTCGGCGAAGACACCGTTTTGGATGTCGGCGAGCACGGCCTGCATGTTCTCCTTGACCCGTGGGTCGATGACGCGCGGACCGGAGACGTAGTCCCCGTATTCGGCGGTGTCCGAAACGCTCCATCGCTGCTTGGCGATGCCACCCTCGTACATCAGGTCGACGATCAGTTTGAGCTCGTGCAAGCACTCGAAGTAGGCGACCTCCGGCTGGTAGCCGGCCTCGACCAGCGTTTCGAAGCCGTACATCACCAGTTGGCTGGCACCACCGCACAAAACGGCCTGCTCACCGAAGAGATCGGTTTCGGTTTCCTCGGTGAAGGTCGTCTTAATGCCACCGGCGCGAAGTCCACCGATCGCACGGGCGTAGGACAGCGCAAGAGCCCAGGCGTTACCGGTTGCGTCCTGTTCAACGGCGACGAGCACGGGAACGCCTCGACCGGCGACGTACTCGCGGCGAACGAGGTGGCCCGGGCCTTTCGGGGCGACCATGCACACGTCGACGTTCGCTGGTGGCTGGACGAATCCGAAACGGATGTTGAAGCCGTGAGCGAAGAACAGCGCGTCGCCATCATTCAGGTTGGGTTCGATGGCCTCCGCGTACAACTTCTTCTGCGCCGGGTCGGGCACCAGAACCATGATGACGTCCGCCTCAGCGGCAGCGGTAGCTGGATCGACAACGCGCAGTCCGTCTTCCTCCGCCTTCGCTCGGGACTTGGAACCCTCCTGGAGGCCGACGCGAACATCGACACCAGAATCCCGCAGGGACAGCGCGTGGGCATGGCCCTGACTGCCGAACCCCATAATCGCGACCTTCCGGCCCTGAATGATGGAAAGGTCGGCGTCGTCGTCGTAGTACATCTCGGCCACGGTGGCTGTCTCCTCGGTAGATGGGGTGAATGAAGGCTATCGGGCCAGGTGGGCCTCGGTCAGTGCGGTCAGTGCGGTCAGTGGAGTCTGTGCGATCAGTGCGGTCAGGCCGGGCGCTCGACCGATCGAAGGCTGCGCTCGCTGATGGAGCGTGACCCTCGGCCGACGGCCACGAGCCCGGACTTGACCAGTTCGCTAACACCAAAGGGCTCGAGGACGCGCAGCAACGCTTCGAGCTTGTCGTGCGCGCCGGTGGCTTCGATAGTCACGGCCTCGTTGCTCACATCGACGACCTTGGCCCGGAACAACTGAACCGTTTCGAGGATGTGTGAGCGGGTATCGAGGGTCGCTTTGACCTTGACGAGCATGATCTCGCGCTGCACCGAACTATCTTCTTCGAGTTCGACGATCTTGAGCACATTGATCAGCTTGTTCAACTGCTTGGTGACCTGCTCTAGGGGCAGGCGGTCGACGTTGACGACGATCGTCATACGCGAGACCTCAGGCACCTCGGTCGGGCCGACAGCCAGGGATTCGATGTTGAAGCCGCGTCGTGAGAACAAGCTCGCCACTCGCGCGAGCACACCGGGCTTGTCTTCGACGAGAACGGACAGTGTGTGTCGAGACATCAGTCGTCACTCCCCCACTCGGGCGCCATCGCACGGGCGACCATGATGTCGTCGTTGCTGGTTCCTGCCGCAACCATCGGCCACACCATGGCGTCCTTGTGCACTCGGAAGTCCACAACGACGGGTGCATCGTTCATCGCAAGAGCCTTCTCGATCGTGCTGTCGACATCGTCGGCGTTCGTCGCCTGCAACCCGTAGCAGCCGTACGCCTCGGCCAACTTCACAAAGTCTGGGAACGAGTGCGAGTGCAGATCGGTGTTGGAGTAGCGCTCGTTATAGAACAGCGTCTGCCACTGGCGCACCATTCCGAGGCTGGAATTGTTGATGAGTGCGACCTTGATCGGTATGTCGTTGATGGAGCACGTGGCCAACTCCTGATTGGTCATCTGGAAGCATCCGTCGCCGTCCACGGCCCACACCGTCGTGTCGGGGCGGCCAACCTTGGCTCCCATTGCCGCGGGGACGGCGAAGCCCATCGTGCCGAGTCCGCCGGAATTGAGCCAGGTTCCCGGCCGCTCGTATCCGACGAACTGTGCGGCCCACATCTGGTGCTGCCCCACGCCCGCCGCGTAGATGCTGTCCGGGCCAGAGAGCGCTCCGAGCCGCTCGATGACGTACTGCGGCGACAGCGATCCGTCCTCGGGCAGGTCGTAGCCGAGTGGATACGTCTCCCGGAGCCGGTTCAGTTGGTTCCACCAATCGCTGTAGTCGGGGTGGGAACCTTCGGCGAGTTCAGCCTCGACCGCAGTGATCAATTCGGGGATGATCTCCGCAACATCGCCGACGATCGGGATATCGGCGGTTCTGTTCTTGCCGATTTCTGCGGGGTCGATGTCGGCGTGGATGACGGAAGCCTTCGGCGCGAACGTCGACAGCTTGCCGGTGACGCGGTCGTCAAATCGGGCTCCCAGGGTGATCAGAAGGTCTGATTGCTGCAGCGCCCCGACCGCGGCCACCGTGCCGTGCATTCCGGGCATGCCCAGGTTCTGCGGATGCGAATCGGGGAACGCGCCCCGAGCCATCAAGGTGGTGACCACGGGGATACCCGTGAGTTCGGCGAGTTGATAGAGCGCCGCGGTGGCACCACCGCGGATGACTCCACCGCCGACATAGAGCACCGGTTGCCGGGCGGACAGGATCGCGCGAGCAGCCTCACGAATCTGCTTGGAGTGTGGCCGCGTCGTCGGGTGATATCCGGGAAGGTCGATTTCCGTCGGCCACGAGAACTCGGTCTCGGCTTGCAGCGCATCCTTGGAGATGTCCACCAGCACCGGGCCCGGTCGCCCGCTCGCAGCCAAATGAAACGCCTCGTTGATGGCCTGCGGAATCTCGTCAGGATTGGTGATGAGGTAGTTGTGCTTGGTGATCGGCATCGTGATGCCGCGGATGTCCGCCTCTTGGAAGGCGTCGGTCCCGATCGCGGCGCTGGGAACTTGGCCGGTGATGGCCACCAGGGGGATCGAGTCCATGTGGGCATCAGCGATCGGCGTGACGAGGTTGGTGGCTCCCGGTCCGCTCGTCGCCATGCACACGCCCACCCGACCGGTCGCACCGGCGTATCCCTCGGCAGCGTGACCGGCCGCCTGTTCGTGGCGTACCAGGATGTGCCGCACTTTGGTGGAGTCCATTAAGGGGTCGTACGCGGGAAGAATGGCTCCTCCGGGGATTCCGAAGACGACGTCCGCCTCGGCGGCCTCGAGGGACCGCACCAGGGATTCGGCTCCGGTGATTTGCTCGCCCATGTGCTCTTTCCTGTCCTGAGTCTTTCTGGTCGTGAGAATGAAAAACCCTCCACACCCGGGTGGGTAGGAGGGAGCGCGCCGTCGACGGGGTGCGTCGTCAGGCGCGCCTGGGTACTACTACGAGAATCCGTGCCACAGGAGAACTGTAGCCCCCCGAGCCCCATCTGTCACGGGTGGCCTGTCACGGGTGGCCTGTCACGGGTGGCCTGTCTCGAGCACTCTGCGACCAGAATCTTTAAGGATCCCTCACGGGCCGCGTGGGTAGCCTGCCGCTCATGACCGAGGCCGCCGAGCAGCAATCCGTCATCACGGTGCGAACCGCGCTCGCCCAGCGGGGCGTCAGCGGCCAGGTACGTCGGCTCGATGACAGCGCCCGCACCGCCGTCGAGGCCGCCCAGGCGCTGGGTATCGAGGTGGGGCAGATCGCAAGTTCGTTGATTTTCCTCGCCGACGGAGATCCCGTGCTGGTGATCGCATCGGGCGGGCACCGGGTGGACACATCTCGACTGTCCGGGGTGCTGTCCGGAGCCACGATTACCAAGGCCAACGCCGACGATGTCCGAGTAGCCACCGGATTCGCCATCGGAGGCGTCGCACCCGTGGGTCATCCGGAGCCCCTGAGGACGATCGTCGACGTCGCTTTGTCGCGCTTCGATGAGGTGTGGGCGGCGGCTGGTCACCCGCACTACGTATTTCCCACGACGTACGACGAACTGCTGCGCATCACCGGCGGCGAAGCCGCCGAAGTCGGCGAGTCGGGTGAGTCGCGCAAACTATGACGTGCGGTTACCCATCGGATTCAGCGATCTCCTTCAACCGGACAAGCGTCTTCACGATCGCCTTCTGGTTGTTGTCGTAGGCGTTCATCAGCGCCAGCGCCGGTGGAAACCGCGCCGTCGACCCATCGAAGGTTTCCGTCACTTCTGTAGTGGTGGCATCGATGGAGCGAAGCTCGTAGCGCCACCGGTGATGGCCGAGATGCCGCCATGCGATGCGTGATGGTTCATCGAACTCCATGACGGTGTTCTTGATTCGGTAGGGCACCGCGATGCGCATATCCATTCCGAATTGCGCACCCTGCTCGAGCCGCTGGGGTCCGAAGGTGCACGCTGTCACCGTTCCCGAACCGTCGAACTCACAGTGCCGATAAGGGTCGGCGATGATGTCGAAGACCTTCTGAATCGGAGCGTGGATGACGATCGTGCCCGCCCGCCGATACTTATGTCCGGTATCGACAACATCGGCACGCACGCTCACGAATTAACGGTACGTCGACTTGCCTCTTCGAGCACTTTGACGAGATCGTCCACGACAGCATCGTGTTCTGGCTTCATGAGAACACTGCGCAGTATCCGAGCGTGTGCTTGGTCGGGCTTGAGATCGATTCCTCGTCGCGCAAGATCATCGACGCGGATGTTGTAGGTCGCGAGGTGCCATTGCTCCTCAGGGGGACGCAGCGCCAACTCATCGAAAATCTGAACCGAATCACGGTCGATCCCTGATGCCGTGCGAGCCCGGGTGAGGTATCCGACGATGTCGAGCTCCGGTTCTTGCAACGACCGGACATCCGACGACGCCTGCAGCAACGAGTGCATGCGGCGGGTGGCGCGCAGCCCGGGCCGAAGGACGTGTCCGAGTCCGTCGGAGGTCAACGGGAATACCTCGGTGGTGAGCCAGAACGCTGCCGCAGCAGCACCGGCCCGCGAGCACTCCAAGGAGATCTCCCCGAGGTGGAGTTCGTCGCTGGAGAAGTAGGTGTACGGGGACTCGTGCGCGTAGTGGGTGCCGACACCGGGATCGGTGAACAGAACCGCACCGCAGCCGTACGGCTGAAGCCCGTGCTTGTGTGGATCGACGACCACCGAATCAGCTCGTGCGATCGCGGAGAAATGGCGAGAGGCGACACCATCGTTCGAGTCGTCGGCAACCAACGCGAAGAAGCCGCCGTAGGCACCGTCTACGTGCACCCGAGCGCCGGCGGCTCGGGCCACGGGGATGATGTCGTCGAGGGGATCAATCGCGCCGAGCCCCGTCGTTCCTAGGGTGACAACGACGGTGCCGACGTTGTGGGTCTCCAGCACCTGGGCAAGATCGCCCACCGCCATACGTCCGGCATCGTCGACGTCTACGTCGACCACCTCGACACCGAGGACGTTGCCCATGCGCGCGTGCGTGTAATGAGCATCGCGGCTAACAGCGACGACGGATCCGGGGTTTTCCTCTCTGCCTACCCATAGGGCTTCGAGATTCGCGATGGTGCCACTGGAGGTGAGGTGTCCGAGGTGTTGATTCATCCCGAACATGGCGGCCAGGCGCTCCACACACTCTTTCTCCATCGCAGCCGTGGATGGCCCCCCGTCCAGGGCGTGATTGTTCGGATTGATCAACATCGCGGCCAGATATCCGACCACCGCCACCGGGTGCGGGGGCTTCAACATCTGCCCGGCGTAGCGCGGGTGGAAGAACGGGTACTGCTCATCGGTGAGGCGAGCCAAAAATTGATCAAGCGTCTCGCGCCACGCCTCGGCGTCGACAACACTCACCGGCACTGATTCGACGCCGCCGTAGGACTCCTGCCAACGTTCGATCGCTTCGACAACGAGCGGGAGAGTCCGGCTCAGATCGACGCCTAAATCCGGGGAGTCCGTCGCCATGGCGTTCACCCTATGCTTGCGAAGCGTGAGCCAGCGCGTCTATACCGGCCCGCGGTCGCAGCCCGGTCGGGGCGGAAACCGGTGGTTTCGACTCATTCCCTGGTTGTTCGTGGCTCTCACCATCGGCCTGCAGATCGCGTGGGTTCTGGTGCCCGACTCGGCACGCGTCGCAGTGACCGCAGCGTCGGTGACGGTCTTCTTCCTTGCCTCCGTCACGCACGCCTTCGTGAGTCGAGGGCTCGCGTGGACCCTCGGCTTTTTCGCCATCACTCTTGCTTTCGGGTGGCTGGTCGAGTTTCTGGGAACGACGACGCAATTTCCGTTCGGTGAGTACGAGTACACGAGCGCCCTCGGGGTTTCCGTGCTCTCCGTGCCGATCCTCATTCCCATGGCGTGGTCGATGGTGGCGTATCCGATGCTTCTTGCAGTCCAGCGTCTATCGACGACGAGCCTGGGTGTCGCCATCATCGGCGGCTGGCTGCTGATGTCGTGGGATCTGTTCCTGGATCCACAGATGGTGGGCGAGGGCTACTGGACGTGGACGACCATCGGCTGGCAACTGCCGGGGATACCGGGCATTCCGCTGCAGAACTTCCTGGGGTGGTGGCTGGCCGGCATGCTGCTGATGTTCCTGCTTGACCGACTTCCGCGAAAGACCGCAAACGACTCGGCACCCAACACACTGCTGCTGTGGACATACGCGTCCAACGTTCTGGGGGCCGCCGTCTTCTTCGACCGCCCCACGGTCGCGATCTGGGGCGGCGTCGCGATGGGAATCGTGATCATTCCGTGGGCGTGGCGTCTGTGGAGCCAGCCCGCATGGTGAGGCGCCTTCTGCCGGTATTGGCGGTGGGCGCGATCGCACTCACCGCCCACGCAGCGTGGAACAGGCGAGTCCTTCGGCGCCCGACACCGGTTGATGAGGACATCACCGAGTCGATCGCTGTCCACATCCCCGCCCGGAATGAAGCCGACGCCCTCGGCGATGCCCTGGCGAGCGTTCAACAGCAACGGGGTGTCCCCCAGACGACCATCCACGTTCTCGACGATGGCTCATCTGACGGCACGGCCGAGATAGCCGAGCGCGCAGCAGCCGACGATCCCCGAGTGCGCGTGACGCGCGCACCCGATGAAGCGCCACCACCGGGATGGCTCGGGAAGAACTTCGCGTGCGCGCGACTAGCCGAATCGACACCAGATGCGTCGGTGCTGGTGTTCATGGACGCCGATGTGGTTCTCCAGCCCGACGCACTCAACGCATTGGTGCACCATCTTCGCTCCGAAAGCGCCGACCTGGTTGCTCCGTATCCGCGGCAGGACGCGGTCACCTGGCTCGAGAGGCTTGTGCAACCACTCCTGGCATGGTCGTGGATGACCACCGTTCCCCTCGGCGTTGCACACCATCGGCAGTGGGCGTCGATGTCTGTTGCCAATGGTCAACTCCTCGTCTTCGACGCCCGCGCGTACCGACAATCGGGCGGGCACGCAGCGGTGCGTGGTGACGTCATCGAAGACGTCGCCTTAATGCGGGTTGCACGTCGGGCTGGTCACCGCGCACTGACCGTGGACGGCTCGCATATTGCGTCGTGTCGGATGTACGGCTGCGCAACGGATCTGATCGACGGGTACGCCAAGTCTGCCTGGGCGGCCTTCTCTGGAATCACCGGCTCGATCGCAGTGAACGGACTACTGCTGGGCATCTACGTCGTCCCGGTCATCGGTGCGGTCTTCGGTCAAGGATCCACGCGCACCTGGGGACTCGCCGGGTACGTCGCCGGCGTGGGTGGCCGCGTTGTCGTCGCGCAAGGTACTGGGGAGCGCACATTCCCCGACGCGCTCGCTCACCCGGCCTCCATCCTCGCCTTCACAGCCATCAATGGTGTGTCGTGGTGGCGCCACCTCCGTGGCACAACGCAGTGGAAGGGCCGGAGGTTGACCGAATGAGTCGCGTCATCGTCATCGGCGCCGGCGCAGGCGGCCTAGCGACGGCAGCCCGACTGGCGGTCAAGGGTCACACCGTTCAGCTATTCGAAGCCTCACCCCACGTCGGTGGAAAGTTGGCTACTTATCGACGGGACGGCTTCGCGTTCGACACCGGCCCGAGTCTGTTCACGCTGCCCGCGGTCTACCGCGATCTGTTCTTAAAGACCGGCCGGCCGTTGGAGGAGGAAGTCGATCTCCAGGAAGTGGAGCCGGCTTTCGGCTACCACTTCGCGGATGGAACCACCGCCACCGTTCCCGGTGTTGATCCCGCGCGATGCGCCATGGCGCTTCACGACGCGTTCGGTGGGGATACCGGGAGTCAGTGGCGCGCACTCATGGATCGCGCTGGCCAGATGTGGCGACTTACCCGCGGGCCGTTCCTGCAATCACCGCTCGCCGGGTGGCGCACGCTGCTACCGCTGGCGAAACCCGCAGACGTGCGAACGATCGCCCCTTGGTCCACGTTGCGCGGACTGGGGCGCTCGATGTTGTCCGACCCGCGCGCTATCACGCTTCTGGACCGCTACGCGACGTACACCGGATCGGATCCGCGCAAGGCGCCGGCTGTCTTGGCGACGGTTCCCTACGTCGAGCAGGAGTTCGGCGTCTGGCATCTCGGGGGCGGCTTGGGCACGCTGGCCGACGCTCTCCACCGGCGATGCATCGAACGGGGGGTCGATGTTCGAACCGGCATCGACGTCACCGAGGTCACGACCAATAAGGCCGGCGTCACCGGCGTCGTCGCGGACGGTGCGCATCACGGGTGCGACGTGGTGGTCTCAGGCATCGATGCCGGGGTGCTGTACTCCGACCTGCTTCACGACGAGCGTGCAATCAAGGCAGCGCGCTCTATCGACCGATCCGATCCGAGCCTGGCGGGCTTCGTCCTGCTGCTCGCACTTCGCGGCAGAACGCCCGGGCTGCAACATCACAACGTGTGGTTTCCTGAGGACTACGACGCGGAATTCGATGCGATCTTCGGCCGCGCGCCACGACCGGTCGAGGACCCCGCGATTTACGTGTGCTCACCCGACGACCCCGAGATGCGACCGGACTCCGATCACGAATCGTGGTTCGTGCTGATCAACGCCCCCCGCCACGACCCGGCCGGGGGTGTGGATTGGACCAGCCCCGGACTCGCCGAGGGGTACGCCCAACGGATCCTCGGCCTGTTGGCCCAGCGCGGCGTCGACGTTCGGGATCGGGTCCTGTGGCATGAGTGGCGAAGCCCCGCGGATCTCGAGCGCACGGCGAGGGCTCCCGGGGGATCGATTTACGGAACCGCGAGCAACGGCCCGCGCGCGGCGTTCGCCCGGCCAACGAACGCCTCACCTATCCCCGGCCTTTTCCTCGTCGGTGGGAGTTCGCATCCCGGTGGCGGGCTTCCGCTGGTGGGCATGGGTGCGGAGATAACGGCGTCTCTTGTCGGACGGGCCTAGCAGGACCCAAATCCCCGGACAGCGCGAGCGGCACCCTTATTCGTGCTCGCTCGCTACGCTGTCGCGGTGCCGAATGACACGTCTGATCTCACGTCTGAGCTGATCCGGGCTCCGCTGGACGCAGCGGACCTTCGACCACGCATTCAGGCAACGATCGACGACGTTCTCGCACGACAGGGCACGCTGCTGGCGAACGTCAGCCCGGATATGGAGCCCCTCGTCTCCGCGTTGCGGGATCTCCTTGCCGGCGGAAAGCGACTGCGTCCGGCGTTTGCGTACTGGGGCTGGCGGGGCGCCACGACCGACGTCACTTTGGGATCTGCCGAGGAGACGGCCGTCGTTCACGCCGTCACGGGTTTGGAATTCCTGCAGGCGTGCGCCCTCATTCACGACGATGTGATGGATGGGTCGGATACCCGGAGAGGCCTGCCGGCGGCTCACCGACGTTTCGCCGGAGTTCACCGCAACGAACAATGGTTGGGCTCACCCGAGTCCTTCGGAGTGGGAGCGGCCATTCTGCTCGGCGACCTGTGCTTGTCCTGGGCAGATGAAGTCCTGTTGACCTCGGATCTCGATCGCGATGCGGTGACTCGCGCGAAGCGCGTGTATGACGAGATGCGCTCGGAGTTGATGGCCGGCCAGTACCTCGACCTCCTCGAGCAGGCGAACGGCGGCGGCTCGGTTGATCGTGCGATGCAGGTGGTTCGCTACAAATCAGCGAAGTACACGATCGAACGCCCCCTGCACATTGGAGCGGCCATCGCCGGTGCCCCGGAGGAGATTGTCGCCGCCTACTCCGGATACGGACTGCCCCTCGGTGAAGCCTTCCAACTGCGTGACGACGTTCTCGGGGTCTTCGGCGACCCGGAGCAAACCGGCAAACCCGCAGGAGATGATCTGCGCGAAGGTAAGCGAACGGTTCTCATCGCCCTCGCGCACCAGCGAGCCGATGATGCGCAACGCGGCCATCTGCGTGCCCTGCTCGGCGATCCCGGCCTCGACCACTCCGGCGTTGAGACGCTGCGCTCCATCATTGAAGACACCGGAGCCCTCGCGAGCACCGAAACGATGATCGATGAGCTCCTCGATCGATCTCTGGCCTCCCTCGATGGTGCGGGGCTCTCCGACGACGCACGAGAGGTGCTCACCGGGCTGGCATACGCCGCAACGCGCAGAAGCGTCTGATTCACGGCAGACTTAGGCACCCCCGTCGCCAGCCACGTCCGCTTAGCAAGGAGCCCCATGTCCGTTCTCGCTCAGGCCCAACGCTTCATGCCGTGGACCGGTCCGCGAACCGTGGCGGGGCCGACGGACGAGGTAGTTGTCGTCGGTGCCGGCCTCGCAGGCCTCTCGGCCGCGATGCGACTCGCCGGCGCCGGTCGGGCGGTCACGATTCTCGAGCGCGATGACCACCCCGGAGGCCGAGCCGGACAGGTTCACCTGCAAGGACCATCCGGTGACTACCGCATCGATACCGGCCCCACAGTGCTGACGATGCCCGATCTCATCGCCGATGCTTTCGACTGCCTCGGCGAGACCATGGAGGACTGGCTGCAGTTGTCCCCGGTGGCGCCGCTGTATCGGTCGTTCTATCCCGACGGTTCCGTCTTGGACGTGCACGCGGACGTCGACGAGATGGCCGAGGAGATCAACACCGTGATCGGTCCGCAGGAGGCGGCCGGCTACCGCCGGTACGTGGATTTCGTATCCGACCTCTACCGATACGAAATGAAGGACTTCATCGATCGGAATATCGACTCACCACTGGACTTGATCACACCCGACCTCGCGCGTCTGTTCGCGATCGGTGGTTTTCGCAAGTTGGCTCCCAAAGTGCGCGAGTTCCTGTCCGATCCCCGCACCGAACGGGTCTACTCGTTTCAGGCGATGTACGCCGGCTTGTCGCCGTACGACGCGCTCGCGATCTACGCGGTCATCGCCTACATGGACTCTGTTGCCGGGGTCTTCTTCCCCAAGGGTGGAATGCATGCCGTGCCGCAGGCGATGGCGGCGGCGGCTGAGAAGCACGGAGTCACCATCCGCTACGGCACGAACGTCGAGACGATCGAGGTGTCGAGTGGTCGCGCCACGGCGGCCATCACTTCTGACGGTGAGCGCATCACCGCAGACGCCTTTGTGCTCAACCCCGACCTGCCCATCGCCTACCGCGATTTGCTCGGCCGGGAGCCGTGGAGCGTGCGTCGATTGGACTACTCCCCCTCGTGCTACCTGCTCTTGGCTGGATCATCGGCGGAGTACTCGAAGCTCGCGCACCACAACATTCACTTCGGTAGGTCGTGGAAGGGCGTCTTCGAGGACCTGATTGATCGCAAGCAACTCATGAGCGATCCGAGCCTGCTGGTGACCAACCCGAGTCGCTCGGACCCCGATCTGGCCCCTGACGGCAAGCACATCTATTACGTCCTGTTCCCCACGCCCAATCTCGACTCCCCCATCGATTGGTCGCTGACCAAGGATCGGTACCGCGACGAGGTCATTCGCACCCTGGAAGAGCGTGGCTACGTCGGCTTCGGCGATGCCATCGAGGTCGAGGACATCACCACCCCGCAGGACTGGGCTGACCGGGGAATGGAACGCGGAGCACCCTTCGCCTCGGCTCATTCCTTCTTGCAGACCGGCCCGTTCCGCCCGGGAAACATGTGGGGGGAGAACGTCGTCTTCACGGGCTCCGGTACCCAACCTGGAGTGGGCGTGCCCATGGTGCTCGTCTCCGGTCGTCTCGCCGCCGAGCGCATCACCGGCCCCGATCCGACGTATCGCTCCCGCGCCCGCCGATAGATTCGGACGCATGAGTTCTCGGGATCTGGACCGCGCAGGGATCACCGATCCGCAGTTGCGCGCCTCCTACGACCGGTGCCGGGAACTCAATGCGGCTCATGGCAAGACCTACTACCTCGCCACGTTGTTGCTTCCACCTGGCAAGCGGCCCTACGTCCACGCGTTGTATGGCTTCGCGCGGTACGCCGATGAGATCGTCGACGATCTGGCTTCGACACTGTCCGATCAGGAGAAGTCCGACTGGCTGGGCACCTGGGGCGATGGATTCCTGGCCGACCTCGAACGTGGGCGTTCGGACGATCCGGTGTGCCGGGCGGTCGTGGACACGGTGCTGCGTTGGGAGATCCCCCGCGAACACTTCGAAGCTTTCTTGCATTCCATGCGCATGGATCTCACCGTGACCGAGTACCCCACGTACGAGCACCTGTATGAGTACGTCTACGGCTCAGCCGCCGTCATCGGTTTGCAGATGGTGCCGATCCTGGAGCCATCTGATCCTGCTGCCTACGACTACGCGATGAAGCTCGGCGTCTCGTTCCAACTCGCGAACTTCATCCGCGACGTGTCCGAGGATCTGGACCGCGGACGCATCTATCTTCCGATGGATGAGCTCGAGCGTTTCGGCGTGAGCCGAGAAGTTCTGGGAAGGCGCGAGGCAACACCGGAGGTCAAAGCTGCGCTCCGGCACCAGATCGATCGCGTCAAGCGACTCGAAGCGGAATCTCGCCCCGGCATCGACATGCTGCATCCATCGTCACGTGACTGCATCGACGCTGCACGCATCTTGTACTGCGGTATCGCCGACGAAGTCGCGCACATCGACTACGAGGTCTTCAAAAAGCGGGCACGGGTATCGATGCGCGAGCGCCTATGGGTTGCCCTACCGGCCTGGCGGCGAGCCGTGCGCGCTCGCCGACGGCACGGAGCCGGTCACGTACACGGGATCAACCCGTCCTACACGTGAATCAGTGCGCGTGAATCAGCCCGCGCGAATCGGTGCGCGAACATGCACCCTTCATCGAATACGCGGGCACTATTCGTCCGCGCTCCGGCGCCACATCGGCGGGCCCGCGGTAGGCGTCCGCGCGATCCCTCGGCGACCGAACAGCACCCACAGGGACAGCGACAGCAGGATCAGCGAGAAACCGAAGAGCAGATCCTCCACGGGCGCAAACGCCACTCGCCCGTCACCGATGAACGGTGGCGGACCGCTCGTCGGTGACGTCGATCCGATGATCGCTGCTCCGTCGTATTGAACGATCCCAAATCCAGTGAACATGCCGTTGGTGATGAGCTGGAAGAAGAAGATGATGGCGTAGGAAACCCAGAAGGCCCGACGCCGCACAAGACGAGTGCGGAAGACGAACAGGTCGATGATGACGGCTGCGGCCACCGCGAGAATCGCTATCTGCGTGTAGGTCATCGATCGCTCCCGTCACCCACGGGCCAACCCTTGACACTTCGCACAGCTTCGAGAGTGAGGATCGAGGCGAGCGGAATCACCAAGAAGAACAGCAATTCATCCAGCGGAATATTCCCCGGCAGATAGATCCCCGTAATCATGTCGGTATCGAAATACCAATGTCCGTTGGCGATGGCGTACGCGTCCCATGCCAGGAACGGCCACACGACCACAACCATCACCAGAAACAGTCGCGGCCACCGGCGAAAGACATGCGTTCGCAGAACCACTTCGAGCCACAACGATCCTGCGAGCACGAAAACGAGGATGCCCACGTACGCGAGCGAGGCCGGCATGCTCCAATACTTGCCCATGACCGTCAGCGTGCTTCTTCTCGGGGGCGAAAGTACCGGCAAGACGAGCCTTGCCACCGCCGTGGCCGAGGATCAGCGCGCGCGTGGACGCTCGGTACTCGTGGTCTCGGAGGCACTGCGCGACTTCGTCGACTCAACGGGCCGCACCCCGCACCGCGATGAGCAGGAGGCCGTGTGGCGAAGTCAATGCGATTCACTCACGAACGCCCTCGACACTGCCCGAGCCGGCGGCGTCGATCTGGTCGTGTGTGATCCGGCACCACTCATGACGGCCGTGTACAGCATTCAGTACTTCGCCGACGATTCGCTTCTTGACCCAGCTTTGGCCGCGACCGAATCTGCCGACCTGCTGATCTGGTGCCAGCCAGACCTGCCCTGGCAACCAGACGGGCTCCACCGTGACGGCCCCGAGGCCCGGCATGCTACTCACGAACTGCTGTCGTCGCTGGCGGTTCCGCAGCTCGACGAGCAGTTGCTGCATATCGCCGCAGGGTCGCTGCAGCAGCGAGTCACCAACGTCCAACCGATGATCGAGATGTTGCTCGCGTAGCGCGGCATCGAGGGCCGCGTGGCTCCCCGAGCGAGCGTGAGCGCCGACCTACACTCGCACGAATGGAGTCGGGTGCGCGCGCGGGACTCGTCGGCAAGGTGGTTGGTTCTCGCTACGAGGTTCGCGCACTTCTCGCACGCGGCGGGATGGCGACGGTGTATGAGGCGGTCGATCTTCGTCTCGACCGTCTCGTGGCCTTGAAGGTCATGCATCCGCACTTAGCGGCCGACCCGGGATTCGTCGCCCGTTTCGAACGTGAGGCCAAGTCGGCCGCCCGGCTCTCCCACCCGCACGTGGTCGCGGTCTACGACCAGGGTGAGGCCGACGGGCTGGTGTATCTGGCCATGGAGCTCATTCCCGGTCGAACACTGCGCGACGTCATTCGCAACTACGGTCCCCTCACCACCGAGCAGGCCCTGGTCTTCCTCGAGCCCGTCGTGGAGGCGCTTGCTGCGGCGCACGCAGCGGGACTGGTGCATCGGGACATCAAGCCCGAGAACGTACTGATTTCTCACGATGGCCGAGTCAAGGTGGCCGACTTCGGCCTCGCCCGGGCTGTCGCCACATCCGAAACCAACGCAACGGCCGGCGTCTTGATCGGCACGGTGGCGTATCTGGCGCCCGAACAGGTGGAAAGCGGAGAGGCGGATGAGCGCACGGATTTCTACGCCGCCGGCATTTGTTTGTTCGAGATGGTCACCGGACAGGTTCCGCACGGTGGTGACAGTCCGTTGTCAGTCGCGTACCAGCACGTGAATTCCGACGTTCCCGCTCCATCGAGTGTGCGCAGTGGGATTCCCCCGGAAGCCGATGCGATTGTTCGCACCGCCACTCGCCGTGACCCCGGGCAGCGGTACCGAAACAGTCAGGATTTCCTTGCCGACGTCCGGCGAGCCCGAGCCTCCCTTCCGGCCCCGACGCCGTTCATGGATGCCCCCGCGATGAACGACACGTTGGTCGTCGGCTTGGACAACCCTGCGGCGGCAGGTGGCGGACTGGGGTACGAGCCGGGCGCCGGAAGCAACGCTGCAGCCGAGGCCGGTGACGGGTACAGCGGTTACGGCGATTATGGGGATTACAGGGACTCCGACGAGTTCGATGACGACGACTTCGGCGAGTACGAGGACCAGCGGCCACGGCGAGGCGTGCGCCTGTTCGTCGCGCTCGCGGTCATCGTCGCGATCGCCGGAGCTGGTGTGGCCGGCTGGTGGTTAGCCGTTGGCCCCGGTACCTACTCCCCCACGCCCGATGTGGTCGGCCAAACCTTCGACGAGGCAGCGGCGACCCTCGCGGCGGAGGGCTTGGCGATTGAGGCAACGGCCGAGCAATACAGCGAAACCGTCCCGGCCGGCTCGGTGCTGACCACAGACCCGGGCCCGGGAGAGGGCATCGCTGCCTCCGGAACCGTCGGCGTCGTCGTCTCGCTCGGGCCGGAACGCTACGCCGTCCCGGATGTTCGCGGCTCCACACCGAAGGAGGCCACCGAGGCCATCGTCTCCGCTGGTCTGGCATCCGGGGGTCGGGTGGAAGCCTTCGACGATCAAATCCCCGCCGGACAGGTCGCCCGGACCGATCCCCCGATCGGCGATCCGGTACCTCCCGATACGCCAGTGGATCTGATCGTTTCCAAAGGCCCGGAGCCGGTCGAACTTCCGGACATCACCGGCAAGAAGCAAGGCGTCGCCATCAAGCGTCTCGAAGAGGCCGGGGTTCAAGTCTCGGCCGTGAAGGAGTTTTCCGACTCCGTTGCCCAGGGTCGGGTTGTGTCTATGTCTCCGAAGGCATCCACCGTGGTCGACTCGGGCAGCACGGTGGAGATCGTGGTGTCCAAGGGTCCGCCTCCGGTGGAAGTGCCGGACTTGATCGATATGCGTCAGGACAACGCCGTCGCCGAACTCGAACGTCTGGGACTCGTGGCAGAAATCGACGATGGCGAGGTCACGCGCTTGAATCGTGTCTTTGATCAGTCGCCGTCACCGGGAGAGCTGGTCCCCCGCGGGACCACAGTGATTTTGCGCATCATCTGAATCGAGCGCATCGCCAGGCGTCACCCCACCCGCATGTTGCGCAGCCGCCGCAACTGACTGTCCACGTACGGCCGGGCTCGTCGTGCGCCTCCCTCGCGGGCGACCTTCGCCTGGAACTCCTCGAACACAGCGATCACCGTGGCGATCGCCGGTTCCCAGCCGCGGCGTTGACACTCCTCGATCCACTCGGCCGGCGTTCGGTGGCCGCGCTCACCGTTGCACCGCCGACAGGCAGCCACTTCGTTTTCCAACCAACTCGGTCCGCCCTTGATGCGGGGCACAAGGTGCTCAGTCGTCGCCGCGACGAGGTCCGTGTCGATGTCCCGGCGGCACCACACGCACATCGACCCGTCTCGCTTCATGATGGCGCTCAGCCGTGCTCGGCGGTCCATGGCCACGTTGACCCGTGTATTGATCAGCGCTTGAGCAGCATGTCCGCGACGAGAAACGCGAGTTCCAAGCTCTGCTCACGATTCAACCGAGGATCACAGGCCGTTTCGTACCGCTGATGCAGGTCGGTTTCGGCGACTCCGGCCGTGCCGCCGACGCACTCGGTGACGTCGTCGCCGGTGAGCTCCACGTGGATTCCGCCCGGGAATGTCCCCAATTGACGGTGCACCTCGAAGTACCCCTCGACCTCATCAATGACGTCATCGAAGAGTCGCGTCTTGTGGCCGCTCGCCGCCTCCCGCGTGTTTCCGTGCATCGGATCGCACACCCACACCACGGGAATCCCACTGGCGTCAACCTTCTGCACGATTCCCGGGAGCACGTCGCGCACCTGGCCCGCGCCCATACGGGTGATCAGGGACAGTCGACCGGGTATCCGATCGGGGTTGAGCACCTGGGCAGCTTCGACGATCTCATCCGGTGATGCCGTCGGCCCCACCTTCATGCCGATGGGGTTGCTGATGGTCGACGCGAAATGCATGTGGGCGCCGTCGAGTTGACGCGTCCGCTCCCCGATCCACAGGAAGTGACCGGACACGTCGTACGGCTTTCCGGTGCGTGAGTCGATCCGGGTGAGCGCCCGTTCGTAGTCCATCGACAACGCCTCGTGAGCGGCGTAGAACTCCACGCGCTCGAACTCGACGGGGTCCGTTCCGCATGCCTGCATGAAGGACAGCGCTCGGTTGATGTGTTGGGCGAGTTCCTCGTATCGCTCGCCGGCGGCTGAGTCCCGTACGAAGTCTTGATTCCATGCGTGCACCTGACGCAGGTCTGCGTAGCCACCCTGGGTGAAGGCGCGCACAAGATTCAGCGCGCTTCCCGACGCGTGGTACGCCTGCACCAGGCGCTGCGGGTCGGGGCGCCTGGAGTCCGGATCGAAGGCCAGTGCGTTCACCGCGTCGCCGAGGTAACTGGTCAACTCGACGCCGTCGCGAATTTCCACCGTCTTGCTGCGCGGCTTGAAGTACTGGCCAGCCAGCCGACCCATCTTGACCACGGGAAGAGATGCCGCATACGTGAGCACGACCGACATCTGCAGCACGGTCTTGAGGCGGGCTCGGATCGAATCCGCGGTGTTGGCTTCGAATGTTTCCGCGCAGTCACCGCCGGTCAGAACAAATGCTTCGCCCCGCGACGCCTGCGCCAGACGCTCGGTAAGGAGGTCGCATTCACCAGCGAACACTAGGGGCGGCAGGGCTCGCAATTGCGCCACGGCACGCTCGACCTCCGCGGCGTCGGGCCACGGGGGTTGCTGGACGGCGGCAAGGTCCGGCCAGGTCATCGAGTCCACGAGCAAAGGGTAGGCCGCGCTCAGCCGAAGAAGGCCATTGCCTCCTCGTACCGCTCCGCCGGGACGGTTTTCAATGTTCCTGTCGCGGCCTGGAGAGGCACGCGAACGATGTCGGTCCCTTGGAGAGCCACCATGGTTCCCCACGCCTCATCCTTGACGGCGGCAATGGCGTTGAGCCCGAATCGAGTGGCGAGCACTCGATCGAACGCCGTCGGGGTTCCTCCCCGCTGCACGTGTCCGAGGACGGTCGTGCGGGCTTCCTTGCCGGTGCGCTCCTCGATCTGCGACGCCAGCCACTCCCCGATACCCGAGAGTTTCACGTGTCCGAACGCATCCAGGGTCGCGTCCTTGGTGACAAGATCCCCCTCGCGCGGAAGCGCGCCCTCCGCGACACACACGATCGGCGCGTAATGCGACCGGAATCGTGACTCGACCCATTCGACGACCTGGTCGAGATCAAACGGCACCTCGGGGATCAAAATCACATTCGCCCCGCCAGCCATGCCGGAGTGGAGCGCGATCCAACCGGCGTGCCGACCCATGACCTCGCAGATCAGGATCCGGTGATGAGACTCCGCGGTGGTGTGGAGTCGATCGATGGCTTCGGTCGCGATCGTTACCGCGGTGTCGAAGCCGAAGGTGAAGTCTGTTGCGCTGAGATCGTTATCGATCGTCTTGGGGACACCTACCGCGGGAAGCCCGGCGTCGGTCAGAGCCGTTGCCACCCCGAGGGTGTCTTCACCACCGATGGCAACAAGGGCATCCACGCCAAGCGACCTCATGTTGTCCTTGATGGTGTCGATCCCGCCGTCGACCTTGATGGGGTTGGTGCGCGACGAACCCAAAATGGTGCCGCCGCGCGGAAGAATCCCACGCACCTGCGGGATGCCGAGTTCCATGGTGAGCCCCTCCAGCGGGCCCTTCCAGCCATCGCGGAAGCCAACAAACTCGTACCCGTAGTCCGTCACTCCTCGACGAACAACGGCGCGGATAACCGCGTTCAAACCCGGGCAATCGCCGCCTCCGGTCAGAACCCCAACGCGCATGTCCCCATCCCTTGGTTGTTTGTAAACGCTGTCATTCCCAATCTAGTGGATGAGCGGCGCAATCTGAGAAGCACTCCGGGCAGCACACGGAGCCACCCGCGCCCGGGCGCGGGTGGCTACGCTTCCGGTGTCGAGATGTGCACGAAAATAAGCGCGCAGGTACCAGCGCAGGTAGGGGCAGCACGGTGACTTCCGACCTCATCCTGTCCATCGACGCCGGCACCACGGGCGTCACCGCCCTCGTGGTGGACGCATCCGCTCAGGTGGTTGCGTCGGGTTATCGCGAGTTCGAACAACACTTCCCTGCCGGCGATCGAGTGGAACACGATTTAGGTCAGGTGTGGTCGGCCACGATCGCTGCCACCAGTGAAGCGCTCGAGAGCATCGACCGTGCGGCCGTCGTCGCGGTAGGGATCACCAACCAGCGCGAGACGTGGTGCCTGTGGGATCGGGAGACGATGGGCTCACCCCGCAAAGCGATCGTGTGGCAGGACCGGCGTACCGCCCCGTTGTGTGACCGCCTTCGTAGCGAGGGGCACGAAGCACTCATTGCCGACCGCACGGGTCTTCGCCTCGATCCGTATTTCAGCGGAACGAAAGCGCTGTGGATCGCCGAGAACGAGCCGCAGCACTGGGCCCACGTGACGAACGGTCGAGTCGCGATGGGCACCGTCGATTCGTACCTGATCGCCCGGATGACTCGTGGACTCGAACACGTGACCGACGCAACCAACGCCTCGCGGACACTCTTGTTCGACATTCACACCGGTGCCTGGAGCGCCGACCTGTGCTCGATCTTCGACGTGCCCGAGAGTGCATTGCCCACCGTTGTTCCGTCGTACGGTCAGGTTGCCGTCACCGATCCCGCCGTCTTCTGCGGACTTGAGGTTCCCATCGCCGGTATCGCCGGAGATCAACAAGCCGCCCTCGCAGGACAGGCCGGATTCAGCGAGGGCGCCGCGAAGTGCACCTACGGAACCGGCTCCTTCCTTCTCGTGCATACCGGATCCACACCCAAGCCCAGCAGCAATGGACTGTTGACGACAGTGGCGCTGAAGCACCCCGATGGACGACTCGACTATGCGCTCGAGGGTGCAATCTTCGTGACCGGGTCTGCCGTGCAATGGCTGCGCGACGGCCTGCAGATCATCGACAACGCGCCCGAGGTCGAAGACCTCGCCCGCAGCGTGCCGGATTCAGCCGGCGTGGTTTTCGTCCCCGCTCTCACCGGCCTCGGCGCACCCGATTGGGATCCACGGGCACGCGGACTCATCGTGGGAATCACCCGAGGGACCACCCGAGCCCACATCGCGCGGGCCACACTCGAGGCGATCGCGTACGAAGTTCGAGACGTCGTCGACCTGATGTCCGAAGAAGGGGGCGTCAAGCTCGAACGTCTCGCCATCGACGGCGGAGCCGCAGCGAACGATCTGCTATGCCAGATGCAAGCCGATCAGCTTCGCATTCCGGTGGATCGTTCCGCCGAGTTGCAGACGACGGGTACAGGCGCAGCGTTCCTGGCAGGCCTCGGCGTAGGCATGTGGAAAGACATCGCCGAGTTGCAACACACGCGAACATCGTCCGGAGTTTTCGAACCCCACGTCGTCAGTGACGTCAGTGACGTCACCGACGACGGTTACCAGCTCTGGCGGCGCGCCGTCGAGCGCAGCAAGGGTTGGGCCGAGAGCGACTAGCGGGACACCACAGCCGCGCTACCGAGGTCCCGTCAGCGCTGTCGCGTCCGCCGCGACCCCTTCGGCGATGAGCTCTTTGGCACGCGAGGCATACATATCGACGTACTCCTGGCCGGAGAGCGACATCAGCGCGTACATCACCTCATCGGTGACCGAACGCAAGATGAATCGGTCGTCTTCCAGGCCTTCGTACCGAGAGAAGTCCAGCGGCTCACCGAACCGCACCCCGACTCTGCGCAGACGCGGCAGCACCGTCCCCGGCGGCTGGATCTCATACGTATTGATCATCGCCACCGGAATGATCGGAACGCGCGCCTCGAGCGCCATGCGCGCCAAGCCCGTCTTGCCCCGATACATCGTGCCGTTGGGTGAGCGGGTGCCTTCGGGGTAGATGCCGAGTAGGTGCTGTCCGCGAAGCACGCGCTCGCCAGTGAGGATGGCCGCTTCGGAGGCTCGTCCACCGGAACGATCGACCGAGACCTGGCCAACGCTGGTGAAGAAGACCTTGGAGAAGAAACCTTTGATACCCGAGCCGGTGAAGTAATCGCTCTTGGCCAAAAAGGTGATCGGCCGAGGCGACACCAGGGGCAAGAAAAAGGAGTCCGAGAAGGACAGGTGATTGCTCGCGAGGATCGCCGGACCCTCGGTCGGCAAGTGCTCCAGACCCTCGACCCACGGGCGGAAAAAGACCCGCAGCACCGGGCCGATGATGAAGTGCTTGAGGAACCAGTAGACGCCCCCCGGGCCGTCCTTGGAATCACTCGCGGCAGGGGTGGGCGCCGCTACGCGCGTGCCGGAGGGCGTGGCCATGATGGGTGGCAGACTAGTGGGCCACGCCCCCTTAAGGAGTCTTCATGCCCATTCGCCCCGGTGCCGAAGCCTGGTCGGTCGACGGTGACGACCGCATCGGAGTCCTCCTTCTGCACGGATTCACCGGCTCCCCCGCCTCCATGCGGCCCTGGGGCGAGCTGCTCGCCCAGCGGTCGTGGACGGTGCGCGTCCCACGATTGCCGGGTCACGGCACCCGCTGGCAGGACATGAACATCACCCGCTGGCAGGACTGGTACTCCGAGGCGGACCGAAATCTCCGCGAACTCACCTCTCGCTGTGATCAAGTCTTCGTCGCCGGACTCTCGATGGGCGGATCCTTGACTCTCCGGCTTGCTCAGGAGCATCAGCAAGCCATCTCCGGTCTGATCCTGGTCAACGCGGCCGTTCACACCGAGCGCCTCGACCGCCACTTGCTTCCGGTGGTCAAACACCTCGTCGGGTCGTTCCCAGGAATCAGCAACGACATCGCCAAACCGGGTGTCGACGAGATCTCGTATGACCGCACGCCGTTGAAGGCCGCCGCTTCCATGATGGAGATGTGGTCGGAAATCAAACGTGACATCGCATCTGTGCGTCAGCCGTTGCTGCTGTTTCGAAGCGCTCAGGATCATGTGGTGGAACCATCGAACGCTGAGTGGATTCTTTCCCACATTCACTCCAGCGACGTCGAGGAAGTCGTGCTGAATGACTCCTACCACGTCGCGACGTTGGACTATGACGCACAACTCATCGTCGACACCAGCGTTGCGTTCATCGAACGCCTTTCCCACACTCCGTGACCTCTCCGCGATCGAGCATGCGAGGAGCAACGTGACCGACAATCCCCGCGATTGGCAGCCGCCGTTCGAGGATGACGACGAATTTTGGCGCCGTTTCGAGGACTCCCTCAACCGTGCTCAAGGCAACCGCGGGGACGATTCGCCATCGTCCAACCCGCCGGGCGAACCTTCGCGGACGCCGCCCGAGCCGGACGATGTCTTCATGCCGCCCGAGCCACCACCGATCTCGGCGCCTCCGGATGCCATTGCCCGTGCCGCCTGGCTGGCGGTGATCATCGGACCCGCCTTGGCCATGATCGGTTACGTCTTCGCCATCAGCAGTTTCCTTGGCGGCATCGGTATCGGGGCGACCATCGTCGGTTTCGTCATCTTGATCGCCCGCCGCGACCGCCACATCCCACCGGGTGAGGACCACGGCGATGGGGCCGTCGTCTAGGTCGCGTTCGGTCGCGCCACCAGTTTCGGTTACCGAAATTTCGGTTACCGGGACACGCGGGCAAGGTCGGCAGCCCCCACGATGCCGGCATCATTAGCGAGCTTGGCCAGCAAAAGCGCCGGATGTGGCCGGTTCGTTCCACCGAAAATCGATTGGCTGAGCGTTTGCTGCGCGCTCGCCAGGATCAGATCGCCTGCGTCGGAGACTCCCCCACCGATCACGAAGGCGTCCGGGTCAACGATGGCCGTGAGGTTCGCCAGCCCCCTGCCGAGCCAACCACCGACGTTGGCGAACGCCTCGATGGCAATCGGGTCTCCGCGTCGCGCTGCATCGGTGACATGAGCACCCTGAACGCCTTCCGGTGTTCCGTCCCCGAGTTCGAGAAGCACCGTCGCTTCCGGTCGCCTTTCGGCCGCCAATTCCCGCGCCTCGCGCACGAGCGCGTTGCCGCTCGCGTACTGCTCCCAGCACCCGGTGCGGCCGCACCCACACAACCGGCCGTTCGGTACGGCATTGAGATGACCGATCTCCGCAGCAACACCGTGGGCTCCGCGCAAAACACGGCCATCGACCACGATCCCACCACCGATGCCTGTGCCGACGGTCACCATGACCACGTGCTCGAGCCCGACGCCCGCTCCGAATCGCGTCTCCGCCCACGCCGCCGCCGCACCGTCGTTCTCCACCACGCAGACCAGGCCTGTGGCGGCTTCCAGAACCGTGCGCACCGGAACGTGGGTCCATGCCAAGTTAGGTGCGAAATAAACCAGGGAGCGGGATTGATCAACGCCGCCGGCAACGCCGACACCGACGCCGATGACCGTTCCATCGACACCTGCCTGCAGCTCGTTGACGACGTCCGCAACCTCTGCCAGCACGGCGCTGGAGTCGTGACGCGGTGTAGGGCGACGGGCCGTGCGAAGGATGGTGCCGTGTCCGTCCACGACCCCGGCGGCGATCTTCGTGCCGCCAACGTCGACACCGATGGTCACTCCCGACGCGGACTCAGTCTCGCTGGAGGAGCCGGTTGACGTAACGGTGTCGGACTTTTCGTGCATGGGCCAAGGCTAGGGCCGACGGATGGGAAGCCAGCGAACAGCCGGAAGAACAACCGACTCCGACGCTGTTGACGCAGAAAGACGGGTAAGGCCCATGCAGATCACACAGTCGGGATGGTCCGCCGGGTCTTCATGACCCGCGTGTGCGCCGGCTCCGGATGATTCCCACCACTGTCCGGCAAGCGAGCCGAGCATTCCCAGCATGGACGTCAGGTCCCATCCTTGGGTTGATCCTGCGGAGCCATCCTGCGCATTCGACTCGTGGTCTGCAGCGTCGCCGGTCTCCCCAGGGCCACCCGCCTGACCGTCGCGGGACAACCACCAGGGACGCTCGTCGCTGTCGTCCATCAGGCTTCCCTCTCCCTCTCATTGACCTCCTCATCGGGCTGCTCATTGGCCTGATCGCTCGCGCCGCTCGACGCACGGGGTTCGGGCCACTGCGCAGGGTCGGCGCGGAAGGACACCGCGATGCTGTCACCTGCCAGGACAGCTTCCACCGCGACACATCGACGCAGCGTCGAGTCGAGTTCGATGCGAGCGACCACGCCGTCAAGGCGAATAACGATGTGAGTCGACGGGTACGACTGGTCTTGTGACCACACTCCGACCTCGACATCGCAGTACTGCAAGCCAGGGATAGTGACCGACAGGACGTGCCCGCCGTCGGATTCGGATCCGGATGAAGACGCAGATTCCGGCGAGATCGTTAGGGACAGCGGCCTTGCACCACGTAGCTCGATCCCGCGAGCTGCGCGGGATGGCAACACCGGAACCTTGCCCGCGCGACTCCGCTGCACCGGAATGTCGAACAAGCGATCCTGCAACTGTTCCACCAAACCTCGCGCGGATCGGCGAATCTTCTTCGGCCATCCATCGCGCTTGCGCGGCATAGGGGCGACAACCACTCCGGTCACTCGCAAACCCAAGGCGCACCCCTGCGCCACCTGGACCGTGACGCTATCCATAGCGGCTCGTTCGGGCGGCGTGACGACAATCCATTCGACGTCCCCGCCGGCCAACGCGTCGGACATGGTTTTCGCGCGCTGGGCTAAAGGGGTCTCGGCGGCCGACACCTGCAGCAGCGCCGAGAAGGAACAGGCATCGGACACCAACTCGGGTATCGATCCGTCGACGACGACAACGGTCGGATCGGATCGCGCGTTCGCAACGTCGAAGGCGGCGAGCAGCATGGCCGTCCGTCGCACTGATGCCATCGCGCCAGAAAGATCGCCGCTTACTCTGGACGCCCCGGTGACGCAGAAAGATTCGGCGAACTCACTCACGAGAGGGTGCTCGCTGAAGTCCCCCAGGTCGACGACGTGGGCGGTCGACATCGTCTTTCGGGCAGCGCTCTCGGCCCACACTGCACCGCTGGGCGTGATGGAACTAGCCAGCAGCACCGGATTCCACCCGCTCCTTCAATCCCTTGAGGGCGGTATCCACGATGACCTTTTCGGCCTTGCGCTTGATCATGCCGAGCATCGGGATCTTGACGTCAACCGCGAGGCGATACAAGACGGTCGTCGCCTCACCCGACGCCGTCAGTCGATACATCCCGTCCATCGCGGTCACCATGTCGCCTTTGGTCAACTTCCAGGTGACTTCGGTGTCGCCGTTCCAGTCATATTCGAGCTCGTAGTCATCGCGAATCGGCCCCGAATCGATGTGGAAACGTGCATCTGCTGGACGTCCGTCCTCTTCGTAGATGCTCAGCACCTCGACGGAGGTGATGCCCTCGCTCCACTTCGGGTACGCCGGAAGATCCGCGATCACGTCCATGATCTGCGCGGGAGTCGCGTTGATCTCGATGCTCGATTCGGTTTGGTCAGCCATGGGGGGGAGGCTACCTGCTGCCTCTAGAGGTCAATGGCGAATGGGCGTTCTCGTCCGTGGAAATGCCCGACATTGACGGACTCGGTGCGACCGATTCTGGTTCGGTTCGCCAGCGGCTGGTGGACGTGACCGAAGAAATGAAACCGAGGTTGGTGTCGTTCGATGTACTCCATGATCGCGTGTGATCCCACCTCGAATCGTCGAGCGACGACGTCGTAATTCAACAGCGGGTGCTGTGGTGGAATGTGTGTGAACAGCACATCGACGGGCCCGAGGGTGTCGAGCTTCGCCGCATACTCGGTCGGGTCGATCTCGTAGGGAGTGCGCATCGGACTGATCAAGCCTCCGCCGACGAATCCCCATCGTTGACCGTCGACGTCGATCACGTCACCGTCGATGATGCGATGTCCTTCGCGCGCATACTCCGGCCACAGGGCCGGAACATCGACGTTGCCGAAGGTCATGAGCGCCGGTGAGGGCATTGCGGCGAACAACGCCTCGTACTGACGTCGCACCATGGATTCCAGAATCGGCCATCGCTCGTGACGATCCGTGACACCAATCTCCGCCCACGCGGCGTCCGACATTGCTCGAGCCTCATCGAACCGGTTGGCGGTGCGCGCCTCGATGTACGCGCGCGCATGCTCGGCTCCGAAAAGATCAGCGAAGATGCCGGCTTCAGGATCGTCGTAGTCGAGGAAGAGAATGAGGTCGCCCAGGCACACGAAGACATCCGAGCCTTCGGCGGCCTTCGCGAGAGCGCTATCCGCTCCATGGACGTCACTAACGATGTTGACGCGCATCGCGCTCCAACTCGTCTTTCAATGACCACGCGATTTTCTTCCACGCATGGACATACCGACGCCGAAGCCGAGCGATCTGCCGCTGGGCGCGAGCGCTACTACCCACAGCGCGTGGCTCGTACGTCGATCCGGGCCGGGTCGGATCCGCGCGCAGGTAGTGATGCAGCAGCACGCCCGGGGGGTGTTCTTCTAGCCAGATCTCGGCGGATCCGACGACATCACCGGTGACGGTCCATCGCATGCCATCGCATCCTCGATCCATGTAAACCTCGAGAGTCAGGCTCGGCCACCACGTCGCCCACCGTTCGCGCACAGCCATCACCACATCGTCCCGCCTGGCGCGAATGAAGGTCTCATCGACGATGTCCAAAATCGGGGCACGTTCGCCGGTCGGAACCTGATCGAGCGCCTTGTGGGTAGAAGGCATATCGGTAGCGTGCCATGGGATAGGGACGGCGGCATCGCCGCCGATATCGCCGCCGATATCGCCCCAGGTGCGCCTGAGCACTTCACCACGGGTTCTGGGATTTTGGTCGCCCGGGCGGCTGTCATCGCGTAACGTAAATTCCATCATTGTCGCCGCCGCGGCGGCCAGAGCGAGGGAGACGGCACGTGCTCAAGGAGTTCAGCGTTCCGGCCATGGTTTCTGCCCCCACAACGGGCAATCTCACCGACCACATCGTCCAAAACGCGGAGACAAACCCGTCCAAGGTGGTCTTCTCCCTCCAACGCGGCGACGCGTGGGTAGGCGTCACGGCCGCACAGTTCCTCGATGAGGTGAAGGCCATCGCCAAGGGCATCGTGGCCAGCGGGGTGCAGGCCGGGGAACGCGTTGGCGTGATGTCGCGTACGC
>WLWF01000511.1_pt1 | contig 37151 bp, 42 predicted proteins | sample 6718331 | NCBI WGS metagenome assembly WLWF01 (sample SAMN12718692, study PRJNA515312) | sponge metagenome | isolation source: marine sponge | host: Mycale hentscheli | place: New Zealand: South Island, Marlborough, Capsize Point | collected 2003-05-01 | reverse complement strand
GTATGGTGTTTATACCGACAATTAAATAGGAGAGTATTATGAAAAATAATAAACGCTTAATGGGCAAACCGAGAGCTATGAACAGTAGTTTTACTCAGCATAGAGCAGAATTACCGTGGTCTAAGATGAATAGACAGCAAAAAAGGGCATATAAGAAGAACAATGCCAAGTGAAATCTATCCTTATACCTTTCTTACAGCAGAAATGGTTGCTTTTGCTATATCTCAAGAAGAAGATAAGAGAGTAGACCGAACTAGAAACAGCCAACACGATACCATTATTGGAATTTGCGGCGAATTAGTGTTTCTGCAGTATTGGTTTGGAGATTGGCGTGGTTATACCTCAATATTAGGTGGTATGGGTCAAATTGACCTCAATAGTATTATCGAAATAAAATCAAGTGCTACCCCTTTACAGGGAAAAGTAAGTCTTATGGCAAGATTAGATTATGTAGATAAGAGAGAACCCGAAGTTTATGTGCAAATTATCTTTGATACTGCTGATGGAGAAAAGAATACACTAGTAGAAGGTATGAAAGCACATATTGTGGGTTGGACAACTCACGATGAAGTTAAAGATGCCAAAGTAGAGAAGTATGGCTACGATGTTAAAGTTGTGCCGGTATCTGAGCTAAATCCAATCAAAGAGTTGAAATCTTATTTAGATGACGATACAATAGTATTCTGATGGATAAGAATAAAAGATTAAACCACGTCGCAAGAAAGTCTGACTTGACTGTTTACGAAGATATGAAAGTATTTATTCTAGCTCTAGAAGACGCTGGTGCTATCAAAGATAAAGATGATATTTACTGGGTAATGATTAACTGTAAGAATCATAAATTAATAGATGCTTACTTTACTTGGCACTATGCAGGTCGTCCATATTTGAATGACCCGAAGTTTGATGAGTTTTCACAACTAGATTTTTCTTTCATTGGAGACGATGGAATAGATTTCGAACCAGCCAATTTGTAAAAAAGCACTTTATGTGCTATAGTGATAAACGACAATAAGAATAGGAGAATAATTATGGATGACAACAATCCTTACGAACTAGAACAAGTCCAAACTAATCTCACTGACTTAGCTAATTTAAATGAGAATTTAGAAAAAGCTAAAGATGAAGGAGAGATAGGTATTCATTGGAACGAATGGGTAGAGACTGTTCAATGGTTATCAACAAGATTTACTAAGGGTGAAGATTCACCTTCCGAATGGAGCGAGACATACATTAAAGGTATGTATCAAGACCTTCAGTATTTCTCATTCAAAGCTGTGCAAGCGGCAGTTTTAAAATTGCACAATGAGGGTAGGTCATATGCACCTAACTCATCGCAGATTATTGGAATGATAAACAAATTAGGTTACAACCAAGTTACAACTTACACAACATACAATATGTTAAAGAAGAACAGAACTGAATGTGGTGCAGGTGGGGAACACGATTGGGTAGATAGTGGATGGGTCTTTGATGATATTGGCACACCAGTCTTTCACGAGTTCTGTCCAAGAAGAGGTGGTCCTAACTTACCGGCTTGTTTAGCTGAGAGAGTTAAGTCAACTCCTTCAGAATATAACTTAAGAATTAAACCCGAGCCTATGACTAGAGAGAAGTTTGTTAAAACAATGCAAACTATGAATCTAAAGCCAGCTTTACAAGATGAGATTTTAGAATTTAGAAATAGACTTCAAACTGAAGATGAGCTCAAAGCAAGACAAGGTGCAAAATGATAGATAATGAATTTTATAGAAGATGTCTTTTTGGAGATAGAGAAGAATTAATTAGTCACAACATTTTTGAAGTGACTAGCTTTTATCACGCTATAAGAGTTAAAGAATACATAGGTATGATTTCTCAAATAATGGCAGAAGAACTCTATCTACTACAAGAAGAAGATGAAATAATTTTACAAATACACCCGTCTAAGAGTGACACAGTGTTTGACGAGTCAAGTATGGGATTATATACGCATAGCGTTATGTCTCTGACTGGTCAATTGCCTATGCCTAAAAAGTATCAAGATAACGAATATGCAGGCAAGAGTTTATTTGACGCTCAAATAGATTGTGTTTACAAAAAAGTAGATGAGAATAAGTGGCTAAATGTTTTCAATAATACTTGGTGGGGTAGAGACGATGAACTCTACGCTTTACATACAGCACTAAAAAGTTGTATGAGTATATTGATGCACAAACTTATGGAAGGCGAAATGGACGAGACTGTAAGAGTAAAAGATTTGTGGACAATCATAGATAGTTCCATCAAAGATAACGCAACAGGATTGCCAATGAGAAATCCGGAATTTGATGAAGGTAAAACTTCAGACATAGCATTAGATGTTATTTCTAACAACTATGGTAAGAAAGAATTTATAGAAAAATCAGTCGCAGAAATTTGTGACCATTATAATATAAATATCAAGCAGTAACCAAGCGGGAGGACAGCCTTCGCCGGGAGCGATACCCGGCTACTGCACTAGGGAAGAGGAAAGTAACTAAATATCTGTATAGATGTTTGATACTAAATGTAGTGATTAAGTAAAAGTTATAAATGTCTTCCCTTATTTTTTTTGCTTACGTAACTTATTATTTAGATAATGATGAATTAAGTATTAACTAAGTAAGCAAATAACGGCGAGTATATGAGAGGGTATAATAATAAATGTCGGTGAAATTTCCTTCGGGGAGTTTCATTGCCGATACCCTCCCATCGTCGGCTCTCTTAGGAGAGCCGTATCTAAAACGACTAAATATTTTTTTTATTTAATACTTGACAAATATTATACATTATGTTATAGTATTTATATATGACAAATCAAAACTACAAAAACAAAATAGAGAAAGGGGTCATTATGAAAAATGACTGTCCATATTGTAAGTCATCTGTTAAAGGTCGAATTGCAATGGCTGGTGGTATGTTCGAAGTTGACGGCATTGTCGTTAGAGTCGAGGATACAATTCATTTTTGGTGTGAAGACTGCGGTGACGGAGTTTACGTTCAAAAATAAATTTATTTATAATTTGACAAATATACCCACTTGTGCTATAGTGGGTATATACCGACTAAAACAAACAGAGGAGGAATTGTGAAAGAACCAAAAACTTTCGAATTCGATATATTAAAAATAACTAGAGGATTAGATGTCCATCCTTATCACACAAGTGAAGTGGTAGGAGAAGACTCTATCGAGCTAGATACATTTGGCTATGCTAGTCCAGCTGAAATATTTTGGAAATGGTCTCCAAAAGCTGCACGTGAATATACCAAAACAAATAGAACAGATGCTAGAGACAGTTTTGTCTTTAGGTATCCAAAAGAAGAAACTACCTTAGAGGAGGAGTAATTATGGGAAGAAGAAAATCCCCAAAATATAAAAACAGATACACAGTGAAGTTAATAGTTCACGAAGAGCGTGAAGTCTTAGCATCTTCAGAAGAAGAAGCTATGGCTTATATCACAGAAGGAGTGTGGAATAAAACTTACTACACACCTCGTGGTAGAGAGCGTGTTCAAAGAATTGCAGAATATACAGACCATAAAAAAGTCTTAAAGAAAACTGCAAAAGTTGTATCTTCAGAACTTACTGATGAGGAGAAAGCTAGAAGGAAAGATAACAAAGTTTATCGTCTCCAATCTGCTATCCCTTGCACTAAGTGTGGAGAGACTAGAAACAAGCACTACTACCTTAGATGGGAAGAGTATTGGGAATGTAATGAAGACCCTTTTGGTTCTTACGAACCAACTCATTCTCTCACTGAGTGGTGCCAAGAGAAAGGTATAACCATTGATTGAAAAATTATTGTTTAAAGGGCTAGCCAAGCTAGCCCACGGCAACTACTGGTTTAACAGAGACAAGCATTCTTGTTTCCCTTATCAGTTATGGGTAACCATTGACGGTAAGCAAGAATCGTTTGATTTGAGATTCCATTGGTTTAGACGTTTGATGTGGACTTGGGCTTTGGCTTCTAAGAACATTGAAGCTGGTGGACAAGGCACTGTCTATTCAAATAAAGTTTGGAGAGCTTGGAAGTTACAACATAATATTTTGTATCGTCTTCATTACAAATATGATAGACCTTACGGAATGGGTATCCACGCAGAGATACACAAGAGATGGACTATGAATCTTAAACACAAAGATAAAGTTCGTTATTACGAAGATAGACCTATTGAAAAAACTTCTGTAGGATGGTTCGTATGAAAAAATATATAGTTACATTTAAAGGACATAAAAAAGTATTTGCTAAATCTTACGATGACGCAAAACAAAAAGTAGATAGGGATTTGGAATTTATTCACCCGAACTTCAATATGAAGTTTGAGTCAGTAACACAAGTCCAAGAGGAGGAATAATGAGTGAAGATTACAAAAGAGGCTTAGGCAAAATATATGAGAAAGTTCAAATGATAAAGAACTTTTCTGATAGGTTAAGTGTTGGCTCAGCTGTTAATACAGAAACTAAAAGAAGAGAAGTAATTCTACTTCTTAAAGGAGATGGTGGAAAAGTAATTCCTTTAGCAACTCTTTTAACTTCTGAAGATATTCAGTTAAGAGATTACGACCATAAAGACTCTCAAATATTTCATAATACGTTTAGCCTTTATGAGGCTGAAGACGATAGAGAAACTTTTGAAGAGTTCAATGATGGGTTCCATCCTAAAGATAGAACTTATGACGATATGATTAAATTTATAGACTCTACAAGAGAAGCTGTAGAAGACCTGTAAATAGTTAGGGTTCCTACGACCCCTGTTTGTTTACGTGCGATTAATTTCGTATGAGTGGGAATCCTATAGTGTTTACAGTATGAATGAGGAAAGTAATAACAAGTAGAAAGGCATTGAAAAATGTTAACTAATAATAACAGTGATGTAAACGCTGAAGACTTGGTTGAAAGACCAAGATACACATACCACGTAGATGGCTGTGCTGTTCGTAAATGTAAGTGGAAATCCCACGATACAAACAACGAAGGTGCTTTGGACCTAATCACTCAAGGTGGTTATGGTGATTTCATCGATTTATTCGACGAAAAACCAGCATACTTTAGGTTGTGTCACAAACACGCTCATCAATTTGCAGCATTTTTGGATAACGAAAGTGTAATGCATCCATATTACGGTCACGCTCACAATGGTGAGGAACCCGGATTTTGGTTTGGTCATAAAGGTTGGGAACAACGAACTTGGCTATCTTATCTATCCGTTGTCTCTTACTATTTACGCAGACACAATATAAAAACAGCTTTAGGATATTTTAAAGCTCAAGTAAGGTCACACATTACGTGGTCTAGGCAAGATATTAACGATTCAAGCACTCCAATAGTGTGGTCATCGTTATTTTTTAGCTTATTCTTTTTGACCAATGCTTATAAAGGTAAAGTTAATAAACTTAGACACCTGTATAAATCCAAAAAGGTTGCATTAGCTAAAGCTATTTATCGTGATAGCACTAGTTTGTATTCTGAAATATGGACAAACTCTGTCACTGGCAAACTTTCTGAATCAGAAAGGGCTCTAATAGTAGATTTAGGTAAAGCTTTTACTTCTTTAGAAGAAGAATAGTTGACGTAAATTTAATCAATAGGTATAATTAAGTGACTTATTAAATCCTCCTAGGGTAAAGATAAGTCACCCTATTTAAATTAGTCTCAGACTAATTGTTGTTGTCGAAGTGAAACCCCGCATTAGTGGGGTTTTGCATTAGTATAATTAATTAAGATGAGTCGAGATTATTTAGAAACAATAGAAGAAGAGAAACCACAACTGTTTTCCATAGATTTCCCGCCCCTACACGAGGCTCAACAAACAGTAAAAGATGACGAAGCACGTTGGAAGATTCTCTGTGCCGGTCGTCGATTTGGTAAATCTCGATTAGGTGTGCAACTTTGTTTAGAGCAAGCACTTGATGGTGGTCGTGTTTGGTGGGTTGCTCCTACTTTCGCAATTGCTAGAGTTGGTTGGCGTGATGTTGTAGCAGCAGCTTCAGAATTTCCAAAAGAAGCTGGAGTAAATATAAAACTTGGAGATATGGAAGTAACATTTCCTAGTGGTGGTTCTATATCTGTAAAATCTGCAGACAACCCTCAACGTCTTCGTGGTGAAGGTTTGAATTATCTAGTTATGGACGAGGCAGCTTTCGTTAGAGAAGAAACTTGGACAGAAGTATTAAGACCTACACTTACTGAAAATAAAGGTTCAGCATTATTTATTAGCACGCCTATCGGAATGGATAATTGGTTTTATCATTTGTGGGAAAAAGCTGATACTGCTGAAGGATGGGCTAGATTTCAATACCCAACAGTATCTAATCCAATCATTGACCCAGCAGAAGTTGAATCAGCAAGAGAAGACTTAGGAGAATTAGTTTTTGCTCAAGAGTATCTTGCAGAGTTTATATCTGAAGGTGCTCAAATATTCCGTTCTTCTTGGTTTAATTATTTTAAAGAGGGAGTAGGAACGCTTTGGGCTGATGGAGAGAAATACGTAATAAAAGATTTACAAAAATTTGCAACTGTTGACTTAGCTGTCTCAACAAAAGAATCTGCTGACTATACAGTAATATCTGTATTCGGATATCACGCTGATTCAGATAAGCTGTTTATGCTAGATATGTTTAGAGAAAGAGTAGAAGCACCGGACATTGTTCCTCAAATTGAAAGAATGGTAGGAATACATAATCTTGAATGGGTTGGAATTGAGCGTGCTGGTTATCAATTAGCCATAGTTCAGTTCGCTAGAAGACAAGGAATAAGAATTAAAGAACTAAGAGCTGATAAAGACAAACGTTCACGGGCACTTCCTTTATCTGCTAAGATGGAAAGAGGATTGGTTTACTTTCCTAAAAATGCAGATTGGGTCAGCGAAGTGGAGCGAGAGCTACTCACTTTTCCAATTGGAGTTCACGATGATATCGTGGATACATTAGCTTATGCTACTTTGGCTGGCACTAAGAGAAGGAAATGGCAAGCGTATTAAATGGCTGAAGAAAAAAGTTTTTATAGAAGAGCAGTAGATTACCTACAAGCTCCATCACAAAGAGGAATAGGCGAAACAAAGGGAAGTCCTTTTGAACGCTATGATTCAATGCTTACAAGTAACTATGGTTACAACACACAATCCGGACACTTTCCACAAAAATTAATAGATGATATGGGTGATGGTCTCGGCAACTCTGCCGTGACAGCTTGCTTAAATGTTCTTGCGACTTCTTTTGCTGAGCCCACATTAAAAATCTATAAAAAAATTGATGGGGGTAAAGAAGTAGTTGACTCACATCCAATGGAGATTTTATTAACAAGACCAAACGAATTCCTTAGTGGACAAAGTTTGGCTCACTACATTGTTACCTCTCTATCTGCTCACGGAGATGCTTTCTTGATGAAGAGTAGAAATAATAAAGGAGAAGTAGTTCAATTGATACCTTTGATGCCTTCTTATGTCAAAGTAAGAGGGAATGAAAGAGAATTAATCACTCACTACGAATATTACGCAGTGAAACAAACAAACTCCTTAACACAAGATTATATAGAATTACCAAGGGAGAATGTTGTCCACATTCGCCAAGGTATGGACCCGGACGACCATAGAAGAGGCTTTGCTCCATTACGAACAGTATTGAGAGAATTAGCTGGTGATGAAGCAGCAGGTCAATTTGCTGTTGCCTTATTACACAATATGGCTGTTCCCGGAGTTATCTTAAGTCCAAAAGATGACGCTATGGGTGGTCCTTCTAGGGAAGAAGCCGAAGCAATTGCTCAAGCTTTTAAATCTAAGTTCTCGGGAGCCAACAGAGGCGCACCAATGATTATGACTGGTGCTATGGATGTAGACGTAGTCTCATTCACCCCGGAACAGATGAACCTAACTGCATTGAGAAGACTGCCGGAAGAAAGAGTGTCCTCTGTTCTTGGAGTTCCGGCAATTCTCGCTGGACTTGGAGCGGGTTTAGACGCGGCGACATACAACAATACAAAAGAATTAAGAGAATTCTTTACAGAACAAAAAATGATTCCTTTATGGAATGCTGTTGCTTCAGAATTAACTCATCAAATATTACATACTGAATTTGAAAAAGACGACTATACATACGTATGTCAATATGACTTAGAAGAAGTAAGAGCCTTAGCTTCAGATAAAAAAGAACAAGTTTTAACAATGAACTCCGGCGTTCAAGGTGGTTTTGTTACCATCTCAGAAGCAAGAAAGAGTTTAGGATTAGAAGCAGACAATAGCCACGAAGTTTTCTTAAGACCATTAAATATGGTGGCTGTTCCAGTGGGGGAAACTGGAGTTATGACTCAAATAAATGAGAGCCAAGTAAACCCTCCGGAACAACCATCTGAAGATGATGAGAAAGCTACATTAAATACATCTAGATTTCAACCACAAGTAAGAAGAAGTAAAAGAGTTATTGGTAAACGACCTAAAAAGAAAAAAAGCGTAACTGTTGACTTAACTATGGAATTCAAAGGTTCTGAAGGAGAATATTCTGAACTTGAAGAAAAAGCAGCTATTTCTGCTAAAGTTAAAAAAGTATTACAAAAGAAAGTGACTGACCACAATGCAAAGAATCCAAAATATAAAGCAAGTTATGGAATGTTGGCAGCTGTATTCAGACGAGGTGTTGGTGCCTATAGAACTAACCCAGCTTCAGTGCGAGGTAATGTTTCTTCAGCAACCCAATGGGGCGTAGCTAGAGTCAACGCTTTCCTTAAAGGATTAAAAGGTAAGTTCCCAAGAACCGCCTTTGACCAAGACTTACTCCCTAGTGGTCATCCTTTAAGTTCTAAAAAATCAGCAAAAGCTGCATCAGTTAAAATTGGAGATGCCGTTAGCTGGTCTATAAATAAAGACCCCGACCCACCATCAACTGTTCACGGTATTGTTTCATCTGTAAAAGGTGAAAACGCATCAATGATGGTTTGGGCAATTATGGAAGATGGTTCACATAAAAAAACTGACAGAAATGTCACTATGCCAATTTCTAAATTAACAAAGATTAAAGATTGGCGTAAGGAAGAAAAAGCAAAAGATGATATTACTGGTTTCCCTTCAGCAGAAGATAACCAAAAGATAAGCTTAAGTAACTCAAACTTCAAGCAATTCCCCGACCACGCTTATGTCAAGAACCTCAAAGAGAATTACCCTAGCATATGGAAAAGAGCAGGAACCGGTGGAAACCCACCTACTTCCTTCACTGGAAATGATGCGTATCGAAACTGGACTAAGTATAAAGGTGGAGATAGAAGTGCATCTGTATTGTCTTGGGTAAAAAGAAGAGAACGTTTTATGAGCCGACACTCCGGAAACACTAGACTAAATGGAATCATTGCCGTTATGAAATGGGGCGGTGTAACTAAGTCCGGTGTTAGCACTATGAAAAAAATCGTAAATGAACAGAAAAAGAAAGAAGACGCTCGTCGTAAAAAGGCTATAGACCTTATAGCTGGAAACAACGACGATTTGACAAGTTAAAATAAAAGAGTATAAAAGGAGTTAATTTTTTATGGCTAGTGAAAAATTCACAAAGTCGGTGTCATTCAAAACCACCGACGACGAAAAAGGAAATGTTGAAGCAGTTTTTTCTGTATTCAATAACTTAGACAGTGACGGCGATGTAGTCGTTCCCGGAGCAATAAAATCCGGATTTAAAGATGACCAAGTTCCAATGGTATTCGCACACAAGTGGGACCAACCAATTGGAAAAGGTAAAATAGTTCAAGAAGACGACAAAGCAGTCTTCAAAGGTAAATTTTTTATGGGAACTGAGGCTGGTAAGGAAGCTTATAATCTTGCAAAAGAAATGGGTGACTTACAAGAATGGTCTTTCGGTTTCCGAATTAATGACTACGAAGTAGCAGAATTTAAAAAAGATGGGGAATCAGTAGGAGATGTAAGATACTTAAAAGATTTAGAAGTATATGAAGTTTCACCAGTTCTTGTAGGAGCCAATAGGCAGACCTACACACTAGCCATTAAAACAGGTGAAGAGTCAGTATATGAATCTAGCTCCGAAGAAAAAGCCGCTAACGATGAGGACATTTTCGATAACGAAGAAGATGCCAAAAAAAGAGGTAAAGAGTTAGGATGCGAGGGAGCTCATACCCACGAAGTAGACGGCAAAACAGTTTATATGCCTTGTGCAACACACACAGTGTATGAAAATATGATTAACGACGAAAAAGATTTGTCAGAAGATACAGAAGTTGTTGAAACAGAAGTATCAGAAGAGAAAAATTCAGAAGATGATTCCAGCTTGCAAGGAGTTCGTTTTTCTGACGAGGTGAAGGATGTGCTTGCTGCATTGGAGAGCCTCATAGTTAGAACTAAAGCAATTAGTGTTTTACGTTCTAAGGATGGAAGGAATTTATCGGCTAAAGCTGAGTCAGCTCTTAGAGCTGTCCAAAGCGATTTAGATGACGCTTGGCAAGAGCTAGATGTAATTCTTGGTTCCGAAGAAGATACTCCGGAAGCTGAAATTGATACAGAAGCTGAAGTAGCTGAAGCAGAAACTCCAGTAGCAGAGGAATCTGAGGCATTAGCCGAAGAGTCTGAAGCTGTTGAGGAAGAAGTTGAAGTTACAGAGGAATCTGAAACAGTTGAAGTTGAAGAAGAGGAAGATTCAGAACCCGAGGAAGAAACTGCAGATGAGATAGAAGAAATTGTTGAACTCGAAGAGGTTGACAGTGAATTTGAAGCTCTTTTTGCAGAAGCTCAAGCTACAATAGCAGAATCTATAATTGTAGAGCTTGAAGAAGACGAATAGTATAAGTAATAGTTATTTTGGAGAAAAATATGTCAGATTATAAAGAACAAATTTCCAAAAAGCGTGCTGAGTTAAAAGAAGTATTTGATAACCCAGTAGAAGACGGTAAGTATTCTGCTGAGCAAAAAAATGCTATCAATGGTTTAAACACCGAACTCGCTGATTTAGTTGATACAGCTAACTTAGAAAAAAGCAAAGCCAAGAATGAAAAAGCTATGGATACAGAAGTTTATGCTTCTGAAGAACCAACAGCTGGACCATCCAACATTGGTGAAGCTTTCGTTAAGTCTGCTGCTTATCAAAACTATAAGTCAGACGGAGTTAAAGGTGTAGACTCTACAGTAAAATTTAGCCCAATGGGTTATAAAACTACTTTAGGTGCTGGAACCACTAACTCTTTCGCTCCGGAAGTTTTAAGACAGCCGGGAATCCTTGAGAAAGCTCTCAGAGACCCCGATGCAGTCATTGGTCTTTTTGACCAAATCGAAACTGACCAAAATTCCTTTGCATATATGGAAGAAACAACCTTCACAAATGCCGCTGCTGAACAAGCTGAAGAAGCTACAACAGCAGAGGGAGCATTAGACTTCACAGAGCAAACTGCACCAATCCGTAAGGTTGGCGTATTCTTGCCTGTGACTGAAGAACTTCTTGCAGATGTAAGTGGAATTCAAGGTTATGTAAACTCAAGGCTTGCCACAATGATGAAATTGAGATTAGATTCTCAACTTCTCAGTGGTGACGGAACAGCACCAAACATCGAGGGTATTCTTGATGCTGGTAAAACAAACGTAGACGCTATCGCCTACGGTTCCTACTCCGGTGAGCTAAAGCAATTAGGGGCTTTGTATCAAGCTATAACAAACATCAGAACTGGTGCTTTTGTTGAGCCGGATGCAATAGTTATGCACCCTAATGACTGGTATTCAGTTGTTACCGCAATTGGCGACTTCGCAGGAACATCTTCAGCAGGTTATGCTGCTAAGAATCCTCTTTTCGTCGTTGGTGGTGGCTTCGGTGATGCACCTCAACCAAGAATTTGGGGTATTCCAGTTGTTCCATCAACAGCTATCGCTGAGAACACAGTTCTCGTTGGTAGATTCGGTGGTGGAGAAGCTGCTCACGTTGTGATGCGACAAGGAATTGACCTTGCTGTATCTGATTCTCATAGTGACTTCTTCCTTAAAGGAAAATTAGCTATTAGAGCAACAATGAGAGTTGGTCTTGCTGTCTACAGACAACAAGCATTCTCAAAGATTACCGCTTTCTAAGAGGTATTCTAAGAAATTTTTGGAGGGGTGGATTATTCTGCCCCTTCAAATTAAAAAAGAAGGAAAAAAAGATTTAAATGGAATATATAAAAGTAGAAAAAGATATTTGGAAAATGGCAGATGGCTCATTATTCGAAGGTAACGTCAATGATGTTCCTAAAGGAAACCCATCTAACGTAGCTAAAGCAGGTAAAGAATATTCAATGGAATATTTAGAATCTCACGGTTGGGGTAAAAAAGAAAAAGCTCCTAAGAAAAAAGCTGCTAAAAAAGTAGAAAATAAAGCTGTTAAGTCTAAAGACGTAGAAGACAAGTAGGTCCAAAGTGGCACTATCATCAGTTTCTGACGTTAAAAGTGTTATTGGTCTAGATATGTCTTCAGCTGACGAAACAGCTATAACAAACATTTTTATACCGGCAGTTGATGCAGCAATTAAAAATTACTTAGGCTATGAGCTTGAGTATTCATCTTCTATTACAGAAACCTACGACGGAAATAACGAAGAAGAGTTTTATACTAAAGTAGCACCTATTGTGGCTGTTACTTCTTTAACAGAAGATGCAGTTGCGTTAACTGAAGGTAATCAAGAAAACTTTGTAGTTTACAAAGCTGAAGGAAGAATTCGTAAAACAAATCAAAAACGATGGTCAACAATAAGACTACAGAATGTAGTTGTTGTTTACTCTGCTGGATATTCCGATTCAGAAGGAACAGCAGAAGATATTCCTAAAGATTTAAAGTTTATTAGTGCTAAAGGTGCTGGCAAGATGTTTATTACAGCAGCTGCTTTATCAGCACAACAACCAACAGGTGAAGTTAAAACACATACTGCTGACACCTCTACAGATGCTAACTTTAACTTAGTTAGACAAGAATCACTAGGTGATTACTCAGCAACATACGAAAGTATTCCAAATTTAATGAATCAAGGCATACTAAATGAGATGGATATGAGGGTATTATCAAAATATAAGAGGCAATACTTCACATCGGCATCCATACTCGACTAGACTTAGTTTTATGGATATAGAAGTAAATAAAGCACAAAGAATAGCTTACCTTCGTGGTATCGACGACGCTCAATTTAAAGAAGCTGTTTTAGACCAAATGAACTCTCTAAGATTACAAAAAGTTAATCTTGTTGACGATATGGATGTAATTCTAAACGGATATCTTTCAGTTTGTAAAAAATACCCGATTAAAGCCAAAAAAAAGAAGTAATGGCTAGATACGATTACAAATGTTCTAAATGTGAACATATGTTTGAAGTTCAGCATTCAATACACGACGAACCAAAGGTAAAATGTGAAAAATGTAAAGCACTTTCTATTAGACAAATTAGCACTAGGGTTTATCTCTATGGAACTGTTGGCGTTGACTGGAATAGCAATCCTAATGGTGCTAGCAAATCAATGAGAGATAAAGCTAGCAAAGCTGGTAAAAGAAAAGTTCAGTTTTAAGGATTAAAGTATCCTAGGATACCGTATCCACAATTACCACTTTCTATTTCAGATATTAAACAATCTTCCGGCATAATTGAATCATCGTGTTCATTAACTATTTCGCCTTCATACCAAAATATAGCATCTGTATAACTAGTTCTATGTTCACAATCTGCTGGTGGTGTTGTTGCATCTAAATCTTCACAGTATATTTCAGTGAAGTTATTCCAATACATTGTAGGCATAGCATTGACATTGCCACCCCCACCAAGTATTACTACAGCCATTAAAAAACCAATCATTTATCATCCAAAGGATTCTTGTGTCCACGAACTCGTCCAGCTTTTTTAGGAGAGTGTAGGTAACACTTTTCTGATGGATTGTATTTACTTAAAGTAACTTCACAATCTTCATTAATACAGAGTCTTCCTTTATCAAATACTCTGCTACTTCTTCTTGCTTCATAGTGGCTTTTACCACTAATATAAAATTGACCAGCCATTACTTATTGTCCTCAAACCATTCTGAAGGAAATCCTTCTTTACGCTTTTCTTTTTCCCATTTTCTCATATCTACAAAAGCCATAGCTCTATCAATAATGTTATCTAGAAATCTGTCTATCTTACCAATCATTTTCTTCCTTTCTTAATTTATTTATGTATTTAGCATCGCTACTCCAACACCACTCGCTACTTGACCAATCTTTCCATTGAGAACGACCGTATATATCTTGAGATAGTAAATACCCAAACTGGATGTTGTAATATTCTGTATGTTGAGCTTTTTTGAATTCAAAACCAATGTCTGATTTAGATGTTGGTCCAGTATATGGTTTACCATAACGCATAACTACCCATTCATTCCACATTGGTAAGTCATATTCTTCTGCAACCCAATTCCAAGTCCAAGAAACAAATTGAAATAAGCCGGAGTCATTGTTGCCTTCAGCAGTTCTTATTGCATCAGTGTTACCTCTTGATTCACACCAAATTACTTTAATTGCAGTGTTTAACTGTTTAGGGTCTTCGAAGGTTTCTATTAGTAATTCTGAGTGTTCTCTTACTTCACGGGAAACAATTGAATTACAAAAATACCAATTTTCTACGTAATTAGTGTTTATTTCACCATTTTGGGGTAAAGCTGTCGCAAGGAATATTAAACATTCTGCTATCATTTCGTTTCTTTCTTTATCATACTATAAACATAGCACAACAAAGTCGAAATGTCAACTATTTAATTTTAATTTAATTGCTTGAGATAAAACGTCTCTTTCACTGCTACCAGTAAATCCAGTAACAAACTCTTTAACAAGTTCTCCATATTGGTTTTGCTTCTCTACGAATAGTTCAGCTTCCCAACAGTTTGCATACTTGTTCCAAGCGATATATATCGTTCTATCTTGAACTTTTAATAACTTTTGTTGTTCGTCAATTGCTATTAGTTCTGCATTATTGGTTGTGTCCAAACAACCTCCTCTGTCCTAATACCATTATACACTATTTTTAACAGAATAACAAGAAAATAGACTTTTTCTATTGACAAATAATACAACCCCTAGTATAGTGAAACTATGATAACAGATGAAGATAAGACAACTTATCGACCAAGTTACGAGCAAATGGAGTGGTTATTTAAAAAGTATCCACACAAAACTCTTAGAGAGTGGGCTTCCGAATGGGGCTTATCTCACGAGAGAGTTCGTCAACTTAGAGAGCAACTAGACGTGCCACCTAGAGGTAGTTTCAATAGAGAGATTGCAGAGGAAATAATAGATTATATACGCAGCGGGAAGGGAACTGTATCCACTGCAAGAACCTATGAAAATTATCCTAGTGTTGGTAAACGTAAATTTTTATCTTGGTGCAAAGAGCACTCAGATTTACAAGAAAAGTTAAATGAAGCATTGGAGTATGTAGAGTTTCAGAAGAAACACCCTACACATAAAAAATGTCAAATAACTGGAGAAGTATTACCTATCTCAGAGTTTTATAAAGATAGGAATTCACAGGATGGCTATGGTAGTCGTTCTAAAGAAGCAGTAAAAACTATGGTCAAAAGCTATTATGACAAACGACCGGAAGTTACTGTTCCAACTGTAGAAACTAAGAATTGTGCATCTATACCGGAAATTGGTCCAATACCAGCTTCTGAGTTTGGAGTTAGCACAAAAGCTACTACAGGATTACAAACATATTGCAAAAAGTTTCAAAGTGAGTATCAGAAACTAAAAGGGCAAGACAATGCTTTCGATATAGCTAAGGGAAAAACCCTTGATTATTATCTTGAGCAGGGATATACTTTATCTAACATTTAGTAAGGGTGTTCCATATTTAGCTAAAGCTCCTCATCCGTGGGGAGCTTTTCTATTGGTATAATTACATTATGCCAATACTTTCAACAGCGTTATTAAATGAGTCAATAGACATTCAATCACTATCCGGTAGTGGTGTAGACGATAGAGGAAACTCTTCTGCTACATTCAGTAACTCAGCTACAAGTGTTCAATGTAAAGTAGTAAGAAAAGATAAAGGTTCTACTGAATTAGATGTAGATGGTAGAGAAGAGTTTAACCAAGAAATACAGTTCATAGTTCCAAAAGATACTACAGTAACAAGACTAGATAGAGTTACTTATGATAGTGATTACTACAATATCAAAAATGTCTACAAAGTAAGAGACAGATTTGGAGCAACTTTGTTCAAAAAAATTATTGCTGAGTCGGGCTACTAATGGCTAATAAAGCAACTTTTACAACATCTAAAAGAACTTTTAGAAAAGTTAAAGGTGGATTCTCCGGAAAAGCTAGGTATAAGAATGTCGATTCAATTAAAAACCTTTCAGACTTAAGAACATTCTTTTACGAGTATTCACTATTTGTTGGTGACTATAACTCAATACCCGGAGTCCCAAGTTTTAACTTTGCCAACTCTTCAAGAAGTGCTTTCTTAAAAGCAGGTCGTATTGTTGGTGATGCTAGAGCTATAGGAAACACAGTAGATAAAGTCTTTGGTAATGCAGGTAACGATGCTACTAAATTAGGAGAACGTTATTTTAGACGTGTTGGAGGTCGTGTTACTGGTAGAGCTTTGATGTCTATTCCCGGAAACAATGTAGTATCTCGTGCTACTAGGTCTGTTGTTGGTGCAAATATGCAAAAAGAATTTGATGGTCTTGTTAAAAAAATGCTTGGCAAGAGTAAAGCACCTAAACCAACTGTTCAAGTAAGAGGACGTGTTAGGCACGATTTCTTGAGCGGAAGGAAACCACAGCAAATAGTTGAATCTGCAGCAGAAGATATAGCTAGAAATACTTATGTTTATACACCAGTTAAAACAGGAAAACTCAGAGCTTCTATCAAAACTAAATATAAACCAATAAAAGTAAAAGGTGGATATATAGAAAGAGCAACAGTATCTATTGGTGGTGGAGAGGTAGATTATGCAACAAGAGTAGAGTATGGTGCCGGAGAATTATTCGGTTTAGGAACACCAGCAGCTGTTACAAGATTCTTCCCAGCCCCACAAAGTGTTAGTAGTCTTAAATCTGATAGTAATCCTAGAAGAGCTGTTACCGACCAAGGTAAGGGTGCTATGTTAAGAAGAGGTGCTGTGAGAACTAAAGATAAATTCAGAAGTGTGGGTATTAGAAGCAAAACTCAAAGAGAAAGCTGGAGTGATGTTATCAGAAAGGCTAAACAAGTATAATGGCACAGAATTTACCGGACGCAGAAGTATTATTTAGAAGTTGGGCATCTTCTCATTCTTCTATAACAGATTTAGTTGGAACAAGAATAGCAACAAGACTTCCTAGTTCCGGGACACTTCCTTTTTTAGTTTTTCATCAATTAGGTGGCACACCTAGTGCAGACGAAGTTTTAATTTATGAAGCAACAATAATGTGTGATGCCTACGCGGGAAAATATGGTAGTGCAGGGACAAAAGGACAACCCGATTATGCAGGTTCTTATGACCTAGCAAATCAAATTGTTAAAGAAAGTTTTGACCATCAACCAACTAAATATACTTCGGATGGTGGAGTTACCGGTCAAATATATGGTTTCTATAATCAGAGCGGACCGGGTCGTATCGATGAGCCCGAGCTAGGTTTAGCACGCTATAATATAGAAGTAGTAATGGTATATGGAGCGGTAACGTGAAAAATATAAAGTTAAATCCATTTATAAGGGATTTCGACTCGATAAGAGACGAAAAACTTGATGTGATAATAGCAAAAGAGTGGATTGAAGTTAAAGAATCTGATTGGAAAAGGCTTTCAGAAGCACAGACCAAACAGGGAGATAGTTTACTTCCAACCTTCATTGCTGAGGGTGATGGAATGGGTGAAGTAAAAAGTTTAGTTTCTGAAAAAGAAACTATCGATGAGGAATGGTTCGGCACTGACGAAGAAGTAGAAGAAGAAGAGTGACAAGCTCTTCCGTTAGTAATAGGTAGGTAATAAAAAAATGGCACAAAGTATTACAGAAGTAATCTTAGGAACAGGTAACTTGTTCGTGGCTAGTGAAAGTGACTTAAATGGAAGTAGCCCAAATGCTACTTTCCCAACGAACCCAGCAGCTACACCAAGTGCATCTTATTGGGATAACATTGGTTATTCAGAAGGTGGCTTTTCTTTAGAATACGATAAAACTTTTGAAGACATTATGGTTGCAGAAGAGATTGACCCAATTAAGACAATCAAAACTGCACAAGAAGTAAGAATCACTGGAGAACTAGCACAAGCATCTTTAAGAAGTTTAAAGTTTGCTATGGCTGGTGGAACAACAACAGCTGATTCACCGTCTTCCGGTTATACAACATTAGTTCCTCCAACAACAGACTCTTTCGAAGAAAAGTCATTGTTGTTAAGAGTTAATGCACCGGGAAATGATGAAGCTGGAACATCCAAAACTAGAGACATTCAAGTCCCTAGAGCCGTAAACATTGGAGCGTTCTCAATGGTTCACGCAAAGGCACCTCAGAAGGTAACAATCACAGTCGAATATAAAGTGTTGAAACCAAACTCTGATGCACCATTTGCAAACATATTTAAAGTTATAGACGAAGTCTAGAACCCAAGAGGAGGGTAAATGAGTTATAAAGATTTTGACTCGGCGGTAGAAGAAGCCGACAACGATAAGTTAACTTTCAAGGTAGCTGGAAAAGAATATAAAGTTCCCGCACAGCTACCAGCGAAAGTCATCTTAACACAGTTACGATTAGCCAATGATAGTGGTGAAGTCGGAACGAAGAACATTGGAGAGTGGTTAAAAGCTCTCTTAGGTGATGAGATATACGAAGAAATTCTAAATGCTGGTATTACTTGGACAAAATTAGAAGAGTTACTTACTTGGCTATTAGAAAAATACGGTATCTTACCAAAAGAGGATAATGATGAATCCGAAGGGGGAGAGGAAGAAGCCCCAAAATAAACATCACATATGATGATGTTTTACACAGGTTTAGTTCTGTTGAGGCTGACTTCCAAAGATTCTACGGTTTAGACCCATTTTCTCTTACTTGGAGAAGGTTCGTTGTTTTATTATTCAGTCTCGTTTCTGAAGAGTCTGCTTTTTATGCTCCTTATATGAAAGAAATGTATGAGGAATACAAAGAAGAGATGAAAAACGAAAAAAATCAAACACCCAAGGTTCAAATTTCATTAGACGAAGCAATGAATGATTTAGGAGTTAATTAAATTGACTGATGCAGGAGAATTAATATTTTCGACGGCTGTTGATGACGGTGCGGTTGATGGTGCCGATAAAGTTGCTACTAAAGTTGGTTCGAAATTAGCTAAAGCCTTTACTGGTATAGGCGGTATGATAAATACTGCAACTGTAGCTATCATCGCTTCCCTTGGTGTCGGTATGGTTGCAGGAACAAGAGCTGCAATTGAGTTTGAAGATGCATTCGCAATGGTCAAAAAGACTATGGCTGATGTTGAAGACCCAAAAGTTTTTGAGAAAATAGCAGACGACCTACAAAGATTAGCAACACAAATTCCCGTTAGAGCTACTGAATTAGCTGCATTGGGTTCTGTTGCAGGTCAGTTAGGTGTTGCTTCTGCTGATGTCTCTAAATTCGTTGAAGTCACTGGTAAATTAGGTGTCGCAACAAATATGACTGGTGAGCAAGCTGCTACATCCCTTGCTCGTTTCTTAAATGTTACAAATGAGACTACTGACTCAGTAGATAAATTCGCTGCTATTTTAGTTCAGTTAGGTAACAACGTAGCTGCACAAGAGTCTGAGATTATATTATTAGCTCAGAACTTAGGTGCTGTTGCTTCAGTTGCTGGTTTAGGTGCTACGGAAGTTTTGGCTTTCTCAGCGGCTATGCGAGAAACTGGTCAGCAATCATCTGCTGGTGCAACTGCTCTCGGTAAATTCTTTATGGCACTTAAAGGTGCTGAACAAGGTGATGCTCAAGCATTATTTAAATTTGCTGAAGTAGCAGGAACATCAGTAACTGAGATGGCAGACCTTATTGAAACCGATATAGGTAGAGCTGCAACGCTATTCTTGGATGGTTTGAACAGGATGAATGCTCAAGGGCAGTCAACTATAGCTGTTCTACAAGCATTAGGTTTAAACCAAGCTAGAACATCTAGGGCTCTTCTTTCTTTAGCTAACAACTCGGAAGGTTTAGCAGAAGCTATAGCTTTAGCTAATAAAGAAGCTATAGACCAAAATGCTTTAAATGAAGAAGCCGCAACTAGGTTCGAAACTGTATCTCAGAAGACAGCACAGTTTAAATCTATTATGAATGTCGCTGGTCAACAAATTGGTGAAATATTCTTACCAGCAGTTTCTAAATTAATGGATGTATTAATAACTATTGCCAAAGGTGTAGTGGGAGCTATCAGAGGTTTCTCTGAGATGAGCAGTGGAATAAAGAAATTGACTGCAGTCATACTTGGTTCGGGTGTCGTGAAACTTTTTAAATCTTTAGGCGCTGCAATAAGTGGAACCGGAAAAGGTGCAACCCTTCTAAAAGGTATAGCTGGTAAATTAGCAGGAGCTCTCAAGTTCTTACTAGGACCATTAGTAGCAATAATTGGTGCTCTAAAAATGTTATTTGATTTAGGAGAGAAACAAGACCAGTTCGAAGGATTCAACGATGCTATAAAAGGTATTGGAGATACTCTTGAAGAAGTTCAATCACAAGGTGGAGATTTCGCAGAAAACTTTACTGAAGAAACTATGCAAGCATTAGTAGAGAAATTTCCCGAAGAAATGAGAGAAACTCTTCGTCAATCTATGAAAGATGGAGTGATTACTGAAGAAGCTATAGAGTTTGCTGCTGGTATAGGTAGTGCTTTATCTTCAGAGATAGATGGAGCTTTAAGAAACAGTGTTGGTGTAGGGGATATATTTAATAAGTTTACATTTGATGATTTATCAGAAGCAGTTACTTTAATGGAAGAAGCTGGAGGAGAAGAAACATTTGGTCCTCTTCTTACTATGGCAAGAGAGTTAACAGGAGAGTTTGATGCTCAGACTGGTGTTCTAACTGAACAGGGAGAAATAATCAAAGTAAATTTATCAATGCTTTTAGCTACTGCAGCAACCTTTGATAAGATACTCACACCTACCGAAAAACTTGCTCTAGAACTTGGAAATGTATTAGAGGCAACAGGTGAAACAGATGAAAACATTGCAAGGATATTAGCTGACGAAGAATTAATGCTAAAAGTTGCTAAATCACTTAGTGGTGAATTCAAACAATTTGGTCCATTAATAGAAGCAATACCTTTCAAAGATGTAACTGATGGAATGATTACTGCACAAGAACAATTAAGTAAGAATGCAGAAATTATGAGACAAGTCATCAATGATATATTTGAACCTACAGAAATGAAGTTTGCTGTTGAGATGGCAGAATTTGATGTCTTAGATGCAATCAAAGAACAGAATGAGTTAAAACAAGAAGGCATAGACCTCAATCAAGAAGACGTTGAACTCGGTGAAGAGCTAGCGAGACTCAAAGCTTCAGAGTTACTTTCTGAAGAAGAGATATTAGATATACAAGAAAAAACTGCAGAGATTGCAGAGTTACAAAACAAACATCGCACCGAAGGAGTTATGACTCTTGAGGAACAGAAAAAACAACAAGACTTAATTACTGAAGCCTTAGAAATAGAAGACAGAATACGTAGAGGTATGCTTCTTACTGCTAACGAGCAGTTACAAAAAGAAAAACTTAAAAAAGATTTACGTAAAGTTGAATTAGCTGCATCACAAGGTTCATTAGAATTTGCTGACTTAGAAGCAGAAGCTATTAGAGAGAAGATTGCTGAAATAGACAAATCTGCAGTATCTGCTGAAGATGCAGAGATACTAAGAGCTAAAGCTGCTGAAACTGGTGAAAAAGCTCAGTTACGTCGTAAGAATGAACTTAACAAGATTGAAAAACTTAAAGGGGAAATTGAAAAAACAAATGATGATGCTTTAATCCAAAGACAAAAAGAGATTGAAGACATAGAAAAACGTCGTGTTGAAATAAACGAGAGATTATTAGAACTTCCTAGAAAGATGAAAGAAGCAAACTTTGAGGTTCTAAATTCACAACAAGAATTAGCAAACAAAAATCTAGACTTACTTTCCGGATTTAAAGAATTAGGAACAGTTGTAGAGTCAGAGGCAATGAGAATGGCTAAAGACTTAGGTCTTCCTTTCTCAACACTACAAGGAATGCAAAACCTTATTAATACACTTAAGAACGATTCCGGTGCTTTTATAAACACAGCAGTAGGTAGAGCAGGTTTAGACAGTAATACTTTCGTAGAACCGGGACAATCTTCAGCACAATCTACAGTTGATAGAGTTCTAGATGCCGGTGCAATGCATCAAGGTGGAATGATGAAAGCTGGTTCAAGAGCACTTGTCGGTGAATTTGGTCCGGAAATAATCAAAACAATGCCGGGTGGTGGTGCAATGGTATCTAAGATTAAAGATTTTCAAATGTCTCAAGGTGGGGGCAATATCGTCAATGTAAATGTAACTGGACTTCCGACGGACCCTATAGCTGCAAGAAGAATTGCACAGAATATACAAAGGGAACTTAACAAGTTAGCAAAAGACGGAAGGAGTGGCATTGTTAGGTAAGATAAAAGATAATATTGGTTTAGTTGCTACAGCTATTGCCCTTATGGGTTCAGTTGGTGCAGGTATCCAATCAGTCGGACAAATAGTTAATACATTACAAGGTATTGATGAAAGAATGGTTGGAATAGAAATAGAGTTTGAACAACTTAAACAAGACACAATGGTTTCAAATGATATTGCAGTTCTTTATGAAAAGATACAATCATTAGAAGAACAAGCTATGCGTTATCAAGAACTTGACCAAACATTAGCCTCAATGTCTACAGAAATAAATACATTAAAAGAAGATTTAAGAGAAAGTGGTATGGACTTTTCTAATAAGAAATTACTAGAAGAGTGGGAATGGTCTGATGCACAAGCACAGATAATCAGAATAGATACTATTTTACAACAAGTTCAACAAGACTTGTGGAACTTAGACAGTATTGAAACACGAATAGCTTATTTAGAAGCTAACTTGCACGGGCACTAATGGAAGAAGATTTTGTATTACCTAATGATATGTTTACAGATAATCCTGTATTCGTAGATACATCACAAGAGTTTGATGATGATTGTGGAGATGCTTGTAAGATATGATTTATTCACACGCTAACTTTCATCAGCAACATAAAGCTACCCACGATAATGAGTATGTAGAATGGGAAGAGGAAGAATGAAATACACTTTAACTACACCTACTTACAATGGTGCTCCAACTGATTGGTCTACAATAAAAGATGCATCAAATAAACAAAAAGATTACTTAAAGTCTTGTGAATCAGATTTTAAATGTGGTAATTACTTTTATCATACTAAATATAAATACTGCGAACAATGCAGAGCAAAGGATTATTGTTAATGGCTAATACTATAACTATAGGAAGAATGACTTTTACTTCACCAGCAAGTATAAGTTTCGCTTCAGTTCAAGATGGTTCAAGAAACTCTATGGATAGAACAGTAAGTATGAGCGGAAGTTTCGTAGCTGACACAGTTGCTGCTGCAAAAATACTAAGAGATGAACTTATATCAATGGGTAACTCAAACTTAATTATGCCTTTTACTTATGAAGGTGATGATACTTTCAAAGGGTTTACAAAAATTAATGGTGTAACAATAGACAGCAGTAAGTTAGGAACAGGATTGTTTACTTATAGTTTTTCACTAGATATCAAAGGTAGAGTATCAGAAATGTTATTTGAATCTAATATGTCCGGTGCTTTGTTGACTAACTCACACAGTATTACTTCTACAACTTATGCACCTTGGCACGCTTTACCGGTCAATGCTTATAACTACTCTCACGCTCAAGCACCAGTTGATGGATTAAGAGCTACAGAAAATGGAAACGTTGCTTTTTTCTATGACACAAACTTAAGAAGTAATGCAGCACAATGGCTTGTAGAACCAGTAGATTATTATAAAGGTGCCTCAAAGATTATTGTAAACAACACAACAATGTCCGGTTATCAAGCTCCTAACGCACCTACTGCAGTGACACTTACAAATGGTATAATTAAATTAACATCGGGTTCAACTTCAGACGAAACTCGATTCACACTAAGTTTTTACGATAATGGTTCATATGTTAGTAGTAGAGAAATATCAATTAACTATGGAGCATCCAAAACTGAATGGAAGCTATGGAAAACAGTTCAGATTCTGAGGAACGAACCTCACGAGTGTGTAGTGCGTTTTGCTACCTATTCAGACGATAATGGAGATGGGCGACTCACTGTAGATGTGTCATTAAAGAGAGGAGCCCATCACGTTAGCATTGTTTCCAGTATGGGACCAACTGCTGATAGAGCTGCTAGCTCACGCATTAATTTACAAGTAACAGAAGATGGAGGAACATTTTCAGATAGCACTGGATATATGATAGAGGGTTCAGCTGATGCTGCAGGACAAAAATTTATGATTGGAAGTCCCCAAGGTTATACAGCGGTGACAGGTGATAAGCTAATTCATTTATCTACAAGTCAATTCAAGACATTTGTAGGATATGAATACAATGCTACCAGTCCAGCTACAATAGATGCAGCGGACGCAGTAAGAGACCAATATCTACAGAGTTTATACGAGAATGTTCGATTAGTAAGGGCTTAATATGGCAATAACAACAAGATTGATGTCGCCGGGTAACTATAGCGTTAACTTTTCACAAGAATTTACACCAACAGAAATAATTGAAGCCATAAAAGAATGGGGTCATATTGTTATTACACCTCAACAAGTCGATGTTACAACCTTAGCTGATACTGATATATTATCTTCGGCTACATATACAGGTATTGTTTTAAATAGAACTCTTGAAGACGGAACTGTAACTGTTAGTGGTCAAGGTCTTGAACTCTATATGGGTGATGGTGCTGCTAAAGGAATGGTCATTGCTGAATCAAATAATATTGGTAAAGTTCGTGTTTATACAGGAACAACACTTGCAGAAACTTTATTTAACTCTACTGCACAAACTAATAAGCCATTAGGAATAATGCTTGATGAGGCTGGCAATACACAGGCTATAACACAAGGAACAATAAATAACCCAGCATCAACTTACACTGGTCAGCACTTCGTAGAGACTGCTTTATCCGCTTTAAAGTTTGTATCTGAAACACTAGATATTGAATACAGAGTAAATGCACAAGGAACTTTAGACGCAGGTCCAGCAGCAAACCTATTCAATGGTGTTGGAACAAGCGAGCCAAATACTATTGTTGTAAAGTCAGCTTATGGAGAAGACCCAGCATTAGAAGGTATAGTCCCACAAGGTTTAAGAACAGAGTTTGATGCGACTGACTGGGTATCAAGAGTAGACTTTACTGGTGAAGTAGGTTTTTTTGATACAGCTACTGATGTGGCTGGTGAAGCAAATCTATCTTCAAACCCATACAAAGACTTACACGGAAATGCTCTTAAAAGAGTTGGTTTAGTTCAAGAACCGGATATTCCAGCAGCTAGCTTGAATGATAGAGCTTCAACTATGCTCAATGAATTATCAAGAGTAAAGAAAGTTCTTAACTTAGATTTAACACAATATGAAGTAAATGGTGATTTATCAGCTGGAGACTTTATTTATGCTTTTGACCCGGATATAGGTTTCGTAGATAGCAGTGCAGATGCAACAGCAGAAAGCAGAGACAAGTATGAAGTAACATTCCGTGGTGAAGTTATTAATCCAGTTAAAGTTCGTGTAATAGGTTTAACATTCCCAGTTATTGATGGAATGGGTGTTTACTTTAGAGATAAAGATGGAAACTATACAGACTTATCTGAATATGTTCAATATGAAAATGGTTCAGCACAAGTAGAACTTGGTGATGTCATTAGAACTATTGGAGATGACTTAAGATTTTCAGAGTATTCATTATCACGAGAAACAGCAGGTGCTTTTTCTATACCGGACTTACCATCTACTCCAACATTACAAAGTGGAACTTATCTAAATGCAACAGGTGACTCTGCAGGTTTTGTAAGAGTTGTAGTAGGTAAACCAACAAATATTGATGGCTCACAGATAACAGATGGCTCTCATTATAGAATTAGATATAAAAAGACTACTGACTCACAATACTCATATGCCAACTTTCCATATACAGGTGTAAGTTCTGAAAGTTTATTAATACAAGATTTGACTGTAGGTTCTACTTACGATGTAGGTGTAGCTGTAGTTGATAAGTCGGGCTTCAAGAAAATGTCTGCTTATGATGGCACCGGGGAAGATTTATACACAAACTCTTCTAGTGTCAATGCTAACTATGCAACTAATGCAAGAGTAGAAATAGAAAAGGATGGACAAGCACCATCAAAACCAAAAGCAGCAACTATTGCAGCAGGACCATTAAGAGTTCAAGTTACTCACTACTTAGGTAAAGACGGAACAGATGGTGGCGGAAATCCTTATGGGAACTTTACTCTAGAAGGTGATGTTGACCACTTAGATGTATATGCAGTCACACAAAGTGGTAACTCAGCAAACTTTACAGTTGCTACATCAAATAAGATTGGTGAAGTAAGGGTTACTTCCGGTAACTTATTACAACAAATACCAGTCATTGCAACCATAGAACTTGAAGACTCAGAAGATTACTATTTTAGAATTATTGCTGTAGATAAATCCGGTAACTCTTCAGACCCATCAGATGGACAAACTGCAACAGCTAACTTAATTGCAGAAGCTAATATTGCCGATGCAACTATAACTACAGCAAAAATAGGCGATGCACAAATAACAACAGCTAAAATTGGTGATGCTCAAATTACCACAGCTAAAGTAAATGACTTATCAGCAGATAAACTAACTTCCGGAACAATAACTGGTGGAGAGATAACTGTTGGTGGTGTATCTAATACAAGTGGATTTATAAAATCATACAACTATTCAAGTGGTTCTGCAGGTTTTAGTATTAATTCAGATGGTAGTGCAGAGTTCGCAAATGCAACTGTAAGAGGAACATTAAATGCTAGTGATATAACAGCAGGAACTTTAGACGCTTCCTCTATAACAGTATCAAACTTAAATGCTTCTAATATAAGCACAGGAACTTTAAATGTAAATAGACTTCCTAGTATCACAACTTCTCAAATAAATTTTGATGCAGGAGATATTGGTGGTGCAGAATCTGCAACTATTCTTGCGACAATAAATGCATCCTCAGAAGGATTATCAATAAATGCAGATAGATTAGATTTAAGTGGAACATTATCAGTAGGAGATGCTTTAGACGTAGGTGGTTCTGATGCTTCTAGTTTCCACGTTGATGTAGACGGAAATATGTGGTTAGGAGCTGGAACTTATGCAGCTGCTCCATTCAAAGTTTCCAATGCTGGTGCTCTAGCGGCTAGTTCATTTTCTTTGACTGGTGGTAGTGCAACTAACTTAGCCTTAGAATTAGGAACAGATAGTGGTTCGGGTGCTCCGACTGCAGCATCAAGCACAGTTTTAAAAATAGGAACCTCAACTTTATTTGAAAGAAGTAATAAATTATTTTCTTCTAAACCTTTTGTAGTATTCCCCGATGGAGATGAAGATAATCCTTCTCTCACAATTTCCGGTGATTACGATGAGTTAGGTTTCTTTGTTTCTAACAGCACAGACTTTGGTGGATACTCTACATTCTCAGCATCAAATGGTGATGATGATATATGGTCATTTAATACTTTAAGTTCTCAATTTACAATAGCTGGAAATGTTTCAATAGGTGGTAGTGCTTTATCAGTAAATGGAGATGCAGGTAGTTCTAGCCAATACATTGGTAAAGATTCCGGGGGAACGTTAGGATATCACGACTTACCAGCTACTACAGGTAGTTATTCAACTAACACAGGTGCTTTATCAATTAATAATTCAAACTCAGTAATAAACATATCAGTTGGTAATAACTCTAATCAACTTTCAGCAGGACATAACCATCCTTATGGAACTGGAAATGGTGATGGTAACTCCAATTTAACAATAGGTAACGGTTCTAATAATGCAGCACCCGGTTCACACCCTAATAGTGGTCATCATAGTCACAGTGGAACAGTTTTAACTACAACAGGTGCTGATAATCTATACGCTTCAGCCCATAACCACCCTTATGCTTCATCTAACCACGGAAACAATGCACACAATGTTGACTACGCTACACAAAGTTATGTAAACGGACAAATTTTAGACCATAGGTTTAGTGTAAGCCACTCTGATGAGAGATTAAAAGAAGATATAGCTCCTATAACTCTAGGTCTAGATTTTTTGAATAGATTAACTCCAAGAGATTTTAATTGGAAATCTTCTCACTTAGATACTTTATATAGTTCTGATGAATCTATGGATTTGAAGTATAAAGGAATGACAAGTAACTTACAACAGGGATTTGTTGCTCAAGAAGTTAAACAAGCAGTGTTTGATGAAACAGGTAGTAATACAGCTTTTTCCGGTTTGAAAATTGGTGACATAACAGAATATGATTCAACTATAACTGGCGATGCAAATGATATGGGGAGAATAGAGCTTGAAAACTTTATACCTCCTTTAGTTAAAGCAGTTCAGCAATTATCAGCTAAGATAGATGTATTAGAAGCAAGAATAGATGAGCTAGAAGGTGCGTAATGACATTTGAATATAAATATGATGCTGTCACTCCAAGCAATGAAGAAAAACTTGAAGAGTTAAAAGATTATATGAAAGCTCTTGAAGAAGTCCATCGTGCAGAATCTTCAAAAGAATCATCAGATACGGATAAGTTAACACAACTTGAAACAGAACTTATAGCTAAAAGAACTGAGTATGAAAACCTTGGAGGAACTTTCGATTGAAGTTTTCTTTGGGGGGTAAACAATCTATAGAATTCAAAACAGACTTTAAAGGTCTTGAAGAGTTTGCACCAGTAAAACCATCTAAATTTTTTCTACCTCATTGGTTTAAAGATATGAATGACTATATAGCACAAGATGCTAATCACGAAAAAGGACAAAAAAATTACTTTGGAAAGAGTAAAGAAACAGCTACTAAATGGAGTGGAGGGACAGTTAAAAGATGTCCAGCAATTGTAGATTTACTTACTGAAGGTTTCATCATTCCTATGTGGGCAGACTTTCTAATACAAAGAGATATGGAAACATTGGAATGGGATAATAAAGGGAACACTCAATACGGTATAGACTTTCACGGTAAGGCACAAATAGCTGGATGGAAACTTAAAAAAACAGATTTCCCGGAAGGTGTAAAGTTTGTAAACCCTTGGAGGATATATACTCCACCCGGATATTCAGTAATGTTTATGCCACCAACATATCAATTTGAGAAAAGATTTACAGTTTTACCGGGAATAGTAGAAACTGACTCATATCATCATATCAACTTCCCAACGATTTGGCACACGACTAAGGATGCTATAATAGAAAGAGGAACGCCGTTCATTCAAGTCATCCCATTCAAAAGAGATGATTGGTCACATACCACATCTCAAATGAACCAAGAAGACTTTGATAACGATATTCAAGAAAAGAGTGAACTTAACAGTAAGTTTAAAAACTCATACAGAAAGATTACAGGGCGATTAAAAGATGGCAGACATCATAAACGAAGGAGATTCCAAGTTAGAGGTAGTTGATGCCTCTTCTGATGCCTTAGCCAAAATAATTGCTGAAATCAATGGTGTTGAAAGAATACACCAGTCCTCAACAATACTTACCTTTACTAATCCAGCTGACCAAATGGAAACTGGAAATGCTACTGATGACCAAAATGGTGCAGCATCTACTTTTAACGGATTTACTGTTGCTGATGGAACTATACAAGTTGTATCCGGTGATGGCTCTTCCATTCCTTTATCTAATCTTTATATCGATGGTAAGTCTATTATTTCAGACAAAACTTTGTCGATTGGCACCACAGGGCAAAAAGAATTACATTTTGGAACTAATGGAACTCAATGGGTAAAGATAACAGAAAGTGGTTACTTAGACTTTTCTAAACAAACAATCGGTGGTTCTCAAGGAACTGCAGGTCAATATATAAGAAATGCAGGTAACGGAACTATTGAATGGGCAACCATAGATAGTAATAACGCTTTTGGAACTCTTACTGTAGGTGCTACTAATTTAAATGCTGGAAGTGTAGGAGATACCTTTACAATTGCCGCAGGAAGCAATATAACACTTACTCCCGATGCCTCTAGTAATACTTTAACAATTGCTGCTAATGCACAAAATATATTTCAAAACATTGCAGTTTCCGGAGAATCTACAGTAACAGCTGATGGTGCCTCGGATACATTAACACTTGCAGCAGGTAGTGGAATTACCTTAACAACAAATGCTTCTACAGATACTATAACAATTGCATCTAGTGGTGGAAGTAGTGGTTCGACCGAAGATGTTTTCAAAACAATACAAGTTAGTGGTCAAGCAGATGTAATAGCAGATAGCTCAACAGATTCACTTACCTTAACTGCCGGAACAGGTATAGAAATTACAACTAGTGATGCAGATGACTCAATTACATTTAGAAATGATGCATTAAATAAATTATCTAAGTTAGGTTACTTAGCTTTAGCTACTTCAAGTGGTAGTGCTAGTGAATTACCAGTAAAAAACTACTTTATTAACACTTCTACTTCTTTAAACGTCAATGGTGGTGGGTCTCTTGTCGGTATGTCTACACGAGCTTTACGTCTGCTAAACTCAGATGGTAGCACATATTCTTTTATGATTATGCCAGCTACAAGCGATGGGGATAGTTTAGTCTTTACTTTTACTAAAGCAGATGGGTCAACAGTGACAAAGAATTTAACAATGGCGGCTTAATAAATGGCAAGTAAAACTCCAATAAGAGGTGATTTCAGTGGTTCCGACTTAGTTGGTTTAGCTGAGTTTCAAGCCTCTGATTTCATAGCAATAGCAGATGGTGGAACCGGTGCGGTTACAGCCAGTGGAGCTAGAACTGCTTTAGGTTTAGCAATAGGCTCAGACATACAAGCTTTTGATGCTCAACTAACAGATATTTCCGGATTAACCCCTACAGATGCACACTTCATTGTTGGTGATGGTTCAAACTTTGTAACAGAGACAGGTTCAACAGCAAGAGCATCTTTAGGATTAAGTAGCTCAGACTCACCAACATTTACTAACTTAACTATTTCCGGTAATTTAACTGTTTCCGGAACACAAACAATATTATCAACAGAAACTTTAACAGTTGATGATAATCAAATAGTTTTAAATTCTAATGCTACAGGTTCAGCAACTGAAAATGCAGGTATCGAGATTGAAAGAGGAGATGACTCTAACGTAACTCTTATTTGGGATGAAACAAATAATAGATGGACTATTGGTTCAGAATCCTTTGTTGCCTCTACTTTTATAGGTAATCTCACAGGTGACGTAACAGGTAATGTAACAGGAACAGTTTCCTCATTATCTAATCAAGATACAGACAGTCTCGCTGAAGGTTCATCAAATCTTTACCATACAAGTGAAAGAGTAGACGACAGAATTAATGCTTTATTAACAGATGCTACTACATCCGGTATAGATATTACTTATGATGATGCAGGAAATGCTCTTACTTTAAGTGTTGACTTATCAGAAATAGTAGAAGGACTACAAGATAATGTTCAGAGTTTATTTACTGGTGGAACTGGAGTAACTACAACATATGATGATAATGCAAATACATTATCCTTATCAATAGATTTCTCAGAATTTGATACAGACAATATCACAGAGGGAACATCAAATCTTTATTATACAAATGCTAGAGCAGATGCTCGTATAGCAGCAGCAAGTATAGGTGCTCTATCAGATGTAACTCTAAGCTCAACGACTACAGGAGATATTCTTAGATACAATGGTTCAGCTTTTATAAATGAACCACTAAACCTAGGAACTGATACAGAAGGCAACTATGTTGCTGATATCACAGCCGGTGCTGGTCTTGCTACTACTGGTAGTGCTAGTGAAGGTCAATCTCCTACCTTATCCGTAAATGTAGATGATAGCTCTATAGAGATAGATACAGATACATTACAAGTAAAAGCATTAGGAATTACTGATGCAATGCTTGCAGGTTCAATAAGCAACTCAAAACTTACTAACAATACCATAACTGTTACAGATGGTTCTAACTCTACTGCTACAGCATTAGGTGGAACAATAACATTTACAGGTGGTGCTGGTGTAGATATAGCAGAATCATCCGGAACATTAACATTTACTGCAGACTTAGGAGAAATCACTACAGACCTCAATGAGAGGATAGATGACAGAATAGGCTCCGGTATGGTTGTTGGTGGAGACGGAGTAGATGTAGCTTATGATGATACAGCTAATACGTTCACTTTATCTGCTGACCTATCCGAAATAACAGAAGCATTTACTGATAAAGTCGGAACTATGTTTAGTGGTGGAACAGAAACTCTTATAACTGTAACCTACGATGATACAAATAACAGATTTAATTTAGTTGTTGATAATGATTTATCCAACTACTCAAATACAACTTCAGCTTTTATAACATTAGGAAGTATTTCAGTCACAGATAGTGGTGGAGATGGTTCTTTATCTTATGATAATTCAAGTGGTGTCATCACATACACAGGTCCAAGTGCTTCAGAAACAAGAGCACACTTCTCTGCTGGAACAGGAATTACTTTATCCAGTGGCGAAATATCTATACCTCAAGCAATAACAACTTCAAGTGATGTTGTCTTTAATCAAGTAACAGCTGACTTAGTTGGTAATGTTACTGGAAACGTAACAGGAACTGTTTCTTCTTTATCCAATCAAGATACTGATAACTTAACAGAAGGTTCAACGAATCTATATTTCACAAATGCGAGAGCTAGAGGTGCTGTTTCTGTAACTGATAGTGGAGGCGATGGAAGTTTAGCTTATAACTCAACTACAGGCGTAATCACTTACACAGGACCTAGCGCATCAGAAGTTCAAGCACATATAACAGCTGGAACTGGTGTCACAATATCTTCGGGAGAAGTTGCTATAGGTCAAGCAGTTGCATCAACAGATGATGTAAACTTTGCAACAGTAACAACTACAGGAAACGTAACAGTTGGCGGAAACTTAACTGTATCGGGAACACAAACAATAATTAACACTGAGACATTAACAGTAGATGACAACATAATTATTCTTAATTCAAATGCTGCTTCAACCCCAACAGAGAATGCAGGTATTGAAATTGAACGTGGTGATTCCTCTAATAAAACTTTAATTTGGAATGAAACAGACGATAAATGGACAGTAGGTAGTGAGACATTTGTAGCAGGGACTTTCGAAGGAGCTTTGACTGGAAATGTCACAGGAACTGTATCTAGTATTGCTAATCATTCAACTTCTGACTTATCAGAAGGAACAAATCTTTATTACACAGATGCTAGAGCACAAGCCTCTATCACTGGAGGAACTGGAATATCTAATACTTCCGGAACCTTAGCAATAGACTTTACTGAGTTTGATACAGATAGTATGACAGAAGGCTCTTCTAATCTATATCATACAACAGCAAGAGCAAGAGCATCATTATCCGGTAGCACAGGAATTACTTATGACAACAGCACTGGTGCTATGAGCATAGATGCAACTGTAGCTACATTAACTGGTTCGCAAACCTTAACAAACAAAACAATCAATTTAGAAGATAGTAATGATGTCATATCAGTAATTATGGTTACTGTTTCTAATGCTTCCGGCTCTAACAAATACTTACTAGACGGAGAAACAGTAGGTAATATACAACTGACTCCGGGAGTCACTTACAGATTTGATATGTCTGATAACTCTAATAGTGGTCATCCTTTTGAATTCTCTACAACTTACGACGGCACACATTCAAGCGGTGCTCAATATACAACAGGAGTAACAACAAGTGGTTCAGCTGGTAACAGTGGTGCTTATGTAGATATAAAAGCAGATGCTTCTACACCGGATAGATTATTCTACTATTGTGGAAATCACTCCGGAATGGGTGGAGGTCTATTAGAAATTGCTGGTAACTCAATGGTTACTTTTGCAGTTACAGTAGCCAATGTAAGTGGTAACAAATATCATTTAGATGGTGAAACTGCTGCAAGTGTTCAATTAGTTCCGGGAACAGTTTATAGATTTGACCAAGGAGACAGTTCTAACAGTGGACATCCATTTAGGTTCTCTACTACAAAAGATGGAACATTTAACAGTGGTAGCGAATACACAACTCAAGTTTCTACTTCCGGAACTCCGGGAACAGCAGGTTCATACACACAAATAATTGTAAATGCTGCAACTGCAGATTCTCTCTATTACTACTGCAGTAACCACAGTGGAATGGGTGGAAATGGTGTTGTTTCAGTTCAAGGATTGTCATTAGCAGATAGTGACACAGACGATTTATCAGAAGGCAGTTCTAACCTTTACTTTACAAACGCAAGGGCTAGAAGTGCAGTTTCCGCAACAGACGCAGGTGGAGATGGTAGTTTCGCATATAACTCTTCAACTGGAGTATTTACCTATACAGGACCAAGTGCTTCTGAGACTAGAGCACACTTTAGTGGTAGCACTGGTATAACTTTAACAAACGGAGCTATAGCAATAGACGGAACAGTATTAACAAGTAGCAACACAACTGATGATGTTACAGAAGGTTCCAGCAATCTTTATCACACAACAGCTAGAGCTAGAAGTGCTATCTCAGTTACAGATTCCGGTGGAGACGGAAGCCTTGCTTACAACAGCTCAACAGGAGTTATAACCTATACAGGTCCTTCTGCAGCAGAAGTAAGAGCTCATATCACTGCAGGAACAGGTGTATCTATAGCATCCGGTGAAGTTGCAATTGGTCAGTCAGTTGGAACCTCAGATAACGTAACCTTTAACGATATGACAGTTGCAGGTAATTTAACAGTCAGTGGAACTACAACAACTATAAATACAGAGACTCTTACTGTTGATGACAACATAATTGTATTAAACAACAATGCTCCATCAACTCCTACAGAAAATGCAGGAATAGAAATAGAGCGTGGAGACTCTACAAACAAGACTTTTATTTGGAACGAAACTGATGGCAAATGGACTGTTGGCTCAGAGAGATTTGATGCAGGAAGTATCTTCTCTACATTTACAGGAAACTTAACTGGTAATGTCACAGGTAATGCTGATACAGCAACAGCTTTAGCAACAGCTAGAAATATAGGTGGTGTTTCTTTTGATGGAACAGCAAGTATAGATTTACCGGGTGTCAACACAGCTGGTAATCAAAATACAAGTGGTAGTGCTGCTACCTTAACAACAGCAAGAAACTTTTCATTAACTGGAGATATAACTGCAAGTGCGATTACTTTTGATGGTTCCGGTTCTGTAGCTTTAGCTACAACAATAGGTGCAGGTGCTGTTGACTTTGCAATGATTGCAGACACTGTTGATGAAGATGATATGACTTCTAATAGTGCAACTAAAATACCTACACAACAATCTGTTAAAGCATATGTAGATTCTGAAGTAACTGCTTCTAATATATCAGACACAGACGGATTATCAGAAGGTTCTTCTAATCTTTATTACACTAACGCAAGAGCAGATGCAAGAATAGCATTAGCTAACTTACAAGATTTAGCTAACGTAGGTTTCTCTGCACCGGGTTCTGCTGAAAACCAAAAAGTTGTATCTTGGGATAATTCAGCTGGTTCGTTTGCTTTATCATCAGTATCCGGTCTATCCGGTTCGGGTGAGACTAACACAGCTTCTAACATTGGTACAGCAGGTGTAGGAATCTTTGATGGTAAAGTTGGAGAAGATTTACAGTTTAAGAAACTAAACGCTGGCTCTGCAAAGATAACAATTACAGATGATACTTCAAATAACGAAGTAGATGTAGATCTTGGAACTGTATCTATAGCAGATTTGAGTGATGTTATAACAACATCAGTATCTGATGGACAAGCTTTAGTTTACAGTTCTACTAACTCAAGATTTGAACCGGGTGATGTAACAGCTACATTAAGTGGATTAACAGATACAACAATAACATCTTTATCTACAAGTCAGTTCTTACAATATAACGGAACTGCTTGGGTAAATATAACAATAGATACAGATGATGTAACAGAAGGAACAAACCAATACTTTACTACTGCAAGAGTAGATAGCCACCTATCTGGAGGAACTGGAATATCTTATACTACAGGTGCTATAGCAATTGATTTCTCAGAGTTTAATACAGATAGCATTACTGAAGGTTCTACTAATTTATTCTATACAGATGCAAGAGTTCAATCATATTTAAGTGCTGGTACTGGTGTTACTCTTTCTGGTGCAGGAGAGTTTAGTATTGGGCAGGCTGTATCGACTTCAGACAATGTAACATTTAACGATATGACTGTAAGTGGTAACTTAACAGTATCTGGAACTACAACTACAGTAAATACAGAAACAATCAACTTAGCTGATAATACAATTACTCTAAATTCCAATGCAACTGGTTCAGCCAGTGAAGACGGTGGTATTGAAATTGAGAGAGGCGATGACGCTAATAAGACTCTCATTTGGGATGAAAGTACAGATAAGTGGACTGTTGGTTCTGAAACATTTGTAGCTGCAACTTTTGAAGGTACAGCTACTGGTCTTGCGACAAGTTTCACAACAGGTCTTACTGCAGATAGTTCCCCTGCTGATGATGATCTACTTATTGTATATGATACAAGTGCTGGAGTATATAAAAAAGTTGCTAAATCAAATATTGGTGGGGGAGCATCAGGTGGATTAACTGGTGCATTAGACTTTACACTTAAAGATGGTACTGAAGATGATATTGACTTCTTAAACCTTGGAGCAACAGGAACAGATGTAGAAGTTACTTTAGCTGATGGAACTGTCGATCCTGTACAAATTACTTCTACAAGTGCTAGTGCTACAACATTCACTGATGCTGACACAGATACAAAGATTCAAGTAGAAACAACTACTGATGTTGATGACATCAGAATGTTTACTGCTGGCGGAGAAAGAATAAGAATAGAATCTGATGGTGTTGTAGATATTAAATCTGCAAAACTAAAAATTAATGGTGGTGCAGGAACTAATGGACAAGTATTAAG
>WLWF01000502.1_pt1 | contig 37554 bp, 53 predicted proteins | sample 6718331 | NCBI WGS metagenome assembly WLWF01 (sample SAMN12718692, study PRJNA515312) | sponge metagenome | isolation source: marine sponge | host: Mycale hentscheli | place: New Zealand: South Island, Marlborough, Capsize Point | collected 2003-05-01 | reverse complement strand
AAAGGTTTGGTATTATGGGGCACTTGCTAGGAGCTTTTGGATGGATCGTGGTATCTTCGACAACCCAATTGCAGCAGGGCCAAACAATTATCTCTACACTCAAGAGTCTGGATTTGATGACGATGGGACTGCAATTACTGCATATATTGAATCAAGCCAAGTGGACATTGGAGATGGAGACCAGTTTTCTTTCATACGTCGTATGATACCAGATCTGACATTCAGAGGATCAACGGCGGGTAGCCCATCTGCAAACATAACTGTCAAGACACGTAACTTCCCTGGAGGTAATTACCTACAGTCAACATCGAGTGCTGTAACAAAGACGGCATCAGTCCCTGTTGAGCAGTTCACGGATCAGGTACATTTAAGATTACGGGGACGTAGCTTTGCTATGCGTATAGAATCTACGGCCTCTGGAGTGGGGTGGCGATTGGGATCACCAAGACTAGATGTGCGTCCTGATGGGAGGAGATAGTGTCACGAAACCTGATCCTTCCGTTCTTCGCTGTACCTCCAACAGAATACGACCAACAATACTTCGCAAACCTAACGCGGAGTTTTGCCATATATATGGAGCAACAACAAAACCCTGGAGAAGAAAGGGCAACGAAGCTTACAATAACAGACTTACAGACTGATGATTCAGGCTTAGAAAATGGAGCATTGTTTCAACAGGATGGTTTTGTTAAGATAGCATTAATCAATAAACCGCATGTCCGTGGTTCTGGGGCAACAGGTGCGGTAGGAACGGTAACGGTGACAACGACATGAGTGATACAATTTTAGTAATGTCAAACGGTTCTAAGTGGAAACCTTCGACAAGTTCTGATACAGTGCATTGTGTAAACTGTGAGAACGCAGTTGACACGCCTGAAGAGATTGCAAGCTACCCTAGCGGAAACTGTCCAGATTGTGGACAAGCTTGGACAGGATCTGAAAGACGCAGCACAAGTATTATGGTGACGGCACCAGAAGCAATTTCAGGAGAGGCGTGATGAGTTTATTATCTGCAATCGGTGGTTTAGTTGGACTCGCATATGGTGGTCCCATGTTCGCGGCCCTTGGTTCTGGGATCGGAACCCTTGCATCTGGTGGTGATTTTAAGGACGCCTTGAAGTCTGGGCTCATGGGATACGGAATTGGTTCTATTCCTGGGGTTTCTGGTTTAGCAGCAAAAGGTGCGGGTGCGTTAGGACTTGAGGGTTTATCGGGACAGTTTGCGGCACAACAAGCAACACAAAAAGCAGCTTTGGCAAAGATGGCACCAGGATTGTCTAAAATTGGAACAGGTATAACAGCAGGGGCAGGCGGTGCTCCGGCTGCAAGTGCAACCGTAGGATCTGGAATCTTTGGGCCAGGAATGGTGGACAACCTTGTCCTAGCAGGATTGATTCAAGCAGGAGAACCTAAACCAATACCGTTGACGCCATTACAACAACAACAACGAGATACAGGGGAAAGAGCTCCTAATTATCAAGGGATTGCTGCTGCGGACACACGATTCATGAACGTTGGTGGCATGATTGCAGGACCGGGCACAGGCAAGAGCGATTCTATTCCCGCAGCGATTTATCAAAACGGTGGCAGGGTCCAAGAAGCACGGCTCTCGGACGGAGAGTTTGTTATGACGGCTGATGCGGTCAAAGGTGCAGGGGGCGGCAATCGAGCGAAGGGGGCTGCTGAGATGTACAAGATGATGAATAGGTTTGAGAGGAGCGCCTAATGGCAGACGTAATCACTCAACAGCAAATGCAATTGCTCCCAGAGTATCAGGAGCGATACCTAAAAGACCTTCTTGCTAACGTATATCGCACGGAACAAATTCCCGCTTTAGACGAAGAAGGGAACACGATTCCTGTTTTGGATGAGGCAGGTAATCCCAAACTTAATGAAGACGGTACTCCTGTTCTTCAGATGCAGTCAGTCCCTCGAGGGATTGCATCTATGTCCCCGCTCCTTGGTCAACCTCAGTTTGATGACGATGGGAACCCTATTTATCAAAGAGACAATGAAGGAAACCTGATCCTTGATGCTCGTGGTCAACCAATGCAGGAAGTCAAAGGGGGCGTTCCTCGACCTGATGTTATGCCTCTTACTCCTGCACAGCAGCAGGCTATAAAACTAGGGGTAGAAGGTATAGGCGCATACGCTCCTTTAATGGAGGAAGCAAAGGGCGCATATGAATCTGGTGTTGGTACACTTGAAGATACGTTGGGTCGATATGATCCTCGAGGACAGATTGTTTATGGCTACGATGGTAAGCCTCTTATGGACGTTGATCCAAAGACGGGCGCATCTACAGAACGTAGGGTCGGTGGGTACAAAGACTTTTACGATCCGTTTGTTGAAGATGTGATCGATGTAACTCAAGCAGATATCCAACGTGCAGGCGACATAAATAAAATCGGAGAAAGAGCAAGAGCCGTTGGTGCAGGAGCCTTTGGTGGATCTCGACAGGCTGTAGCAGAACAAGAACTACAAAGAGGAATTGAACAACAGAAAGCCAGAACAGGGGCACAGTTGAGATCACAAGCATTTACTGGTGCACAGCAGCAAGCTCAATCTGCGTTCGAGAATCAGATGAAACGCGGTCAGTCAGGAGCACAGGTCTTCCAAGGGTTGGGAACTGCACAGGCAGGTCTTGGTCAGTTGGCCCAGAACCTTGGGTATCAAGACGTACAGAACCTGATGAATGTCGGTGGCATTGAACAGCAGCAAAGACAAGCTGAGTATGATGTGCAACGTCAGTCAGGAATAGAAAGCGCATACGAGCCTTTCCAACGATTTAGCTACATGGGGGACATCTTCCGTGGAGTACCATCTACACAGCAGACACTGACTATGGGATCTGCTCCACAACAGAATGTGTTAGGAAGCACTATTGGAACAGCAATGGGTCTTGGTTCATATCAACAACAATATGGCGGAGGACAATCGATCCTCGGTAGCATGTTAAATAGGTAGGTGAGCATGGAAAACAAAGTTAATAACAGGCGGTTGTTTAAGAAAGCCACCCAAGCACGAGATAAACTACGTGAAATGGGCGGTATTGCAACGATGCCACAACCTCAAGTTATGGATCAAGCACCCAAACAACCTATGGCAGGCGGTATTATGGCCTCTTCTCCTGAGTTGATGCAAGCCTCTGCACTGCCACGTCCTGTTGTTCTTCCAAGAAGCAATCAACCTATGCCAATGCCTGCGGCCCAAGATCAGCGACCCATGCTCCCTCCATCACAGCCCATCCCTAATATTGCAGGGATACAACAGATGAATCGGCCCATGGCCCAAGCACCTCGGCCCATGGCTAAACCCATAGCTCAGAAGCCTCCTGTTAAAAAACTAGCAGATGGTGGTCCTCCTATGGCAGGTAGCTATCAAGGGACACCTGTAATAGATTTTTCTAAAGCTTTTAAGTTTGGACAAAAGGCTGTGACTACAGAAGGAGCAGCAGAACTTGGAGTTCCTGCGGAGGTAGCAGAACTTGCGAAAACAGATTTAGAGGGCAAGCCCGAGGATGTTTCGGAAAACATCATTGAGTCAGAGCTTCCTGAAGAACAGAAGACAGGGGACACAAAGACAGATCTTATAACTACTGCTACAAATCTTGGTATAGAAAGTGTTCCCGCAGAGGCTGAGATAGATGAAATAAACAAAGCTATTGCAGGAGCCAAACTAGGTGCAGCCTTGGCAGGGAACTACGTCAATCCAAACACAGGACAGGCAGTCAGGCCGACAGCAGGGGCACGTATATCGTCCGCAGTAGCAGACAGCCTGATGGTTTCTCGTGATACCGAAACACGTAGGGCAGAACAAGAAGCAGCGTTAGCCAAAGCTAATATTGCAGCTAGGGCTAAAAATGATGGAAGTTGGTGGGAAAGCGGAGAAGGTAAGTTTTACAGAGACACCGTTAAGAACTACGCTATGTCAGGCAGAAAATCTTTGCCTGAAGTTCATAAAGAGTTTGCAATACAATACCCCGGTATTGCGCAAAAAGCTTTGACCTTGGGTCTAGGCACTAATCCAGATATTCCTGGCGAAGAACCCCCCTCCACGGATACAAGCACTCGTAACGTAGAGCCTAGCGCAAACGAAGGAATAAGATTCAAGGACAAAGGTCCAGGTAATTACATAGATGACGCGACGGGAAAAGCGTTTGAAGTAACAGAAGAAGGTGTGTTTTTTATAGGTACGCTAAACCCAGACACGGGTAAAGTAAAACGTGAAACCAGAGTAAAGATTGATTAGTAATGGCTGATCTTAGAAAGGTAAAGTCTTTCGAGTTTGAAGAAGTCGAAGATTCCCCCTCTACACCACAAGTGGACGACTCCATAAAACAAGTGGATGATTTTGAGTTTGAAGACGAGACTTCTTACTTAAAACAAGCCACTCAAGGAGTGGTTAAAGGTGCTGACAAACTTCTCGATGTAGGTAAAGGCATAGTTCGTGGACCTTGGAATTTACTTACTGGGATAGGTGAAACTATTACAGGAGTAATAGATGGTGCCACGGGCAGTAGCATAACGCCTGGTTTTTCTAAAGCCATGAACTACATGGGTAAGCCATACGAAACTAAATACACTGTCGGTAAAGTTGCAGAGTTTGGGTCAGAATTTGGTATTGAACTTATACCTTTTATGAAAGGGCTAACGATTGCAAGTCGTTCAGCTAGAGCAAAAAAGTTAGGATTACCAGATCCCGAGTTAAAAAGTAAAATTGGAAGAGGGCTACAATCTTTAGGGCGCACTAAATACGGTAAAGCAATGATTGACGATGGGGTAAATATTACTAGCCGTCTCAAACGTTATGGTGCATCAGGTGGATTAGGAGCCGTATATTTTGGAACATCAGGCGCATTGTTCGCTCCAGACAACAGACCTACTCTTCTAGGAGATACGTTTGAAGAAATACCTTTACCGTTTACCGATAAGGGTATCCCGCTACCTTTTAAAACTACAAGAACAGAAGGTTTGACAGGTAGGCAATATGCAAAAGAGTTGTTTCAACGAAAGATTATGAGGGGCTTGGATGTTGCTACTGCCTCAGTGGTTGTTGATGCAGGGTTGCTTGGTGCGGGTACGGTAGCCCGAACACCTCTTGCTGTTAATACAGCAGCAGGAACTGCTAGAATACTTAGAGACGCAACTGAGGTGGCTTCCCAGAAAATGGCAGAGACAGCTTTGTATCAGGGTATGAAAGACAACCCCGTAATACAAAGAATGGGTGAGAAAGCGGAAAGACCAAAAAGATTTTTAAAACAATATCTTCTGCCAGATGGTGGAGCAGATGAGTTTTTATCTCGTTCTTTGAGAGACGCACAAGACACTGGAAACGCTAGACAAAGAGAAGCTCTTTCCGCTTTAGATGAGTTTCATAATTCTACTAACAACCTGTTAAGAAAAACAAAGTTTTGGCAGCAACGCAAACCCCAAGCTAGAGAGTTAGAGGATGCAATAAACATACGTCTTAACGGAGGAAGCTCTGAAGACTTTGCTAAAAGTTGGGGTGAAGACGCATCTAGGTCATTAAATAGGATGATTGATTCTAATATTAGATTCCAAGATAATGTTTTAGCTCAATTAGATGATGAAATTGCTAGTGCTGCACCTGGCACAGAACGCAGGAAAAAAGCAGAAACAGTGGCTCAGACCATAAGAGACACTCAAGAAACAACACAAGTTTATTTAAGAAGATTGTTTGAGGCTCATGAGAATCCTATTCTATTTTTAAAAAACCTAGATATTAAAGATCCTAACTACACTAAAGCAATAGATGAATTTTCTAACACAATCAGGGGTTTTGATGAAAGCAAAGGGTTGTCTGAAGCAGAGGTAAGAGAACTAGCAAGACAACAAGTAAACGAATCAATTATGTTACCTGGCCTCAATAGACCGGGGGCTGATTTTGATACCGTTGTTAAAGAAACTATAGACGCTATGCAAAACCATAACTCAAAGTTTTATGGGATATTGTCTGCTGATGCCCCTAAACTTTCTGTTAAAGAAGATTTTTTAATACCGCGTAAAGATATAATAGATAATTCTCCTGCTTTTAAAGCGTTGATGGGAGAAATTACAGATCCCGTACAACGGATAACTAGAACTCTTTCTGATTTAACAGAGGCACTTGTAGCTAAAAAATATTATGACAACCTTGCTGTTAACAAAAAACTGGCCCCCACGATAGATAAGGCCATGGATATGCTTGATAACGGTGGTCGGCCTCCAATTGTCATGGTGCCCTCTAAAGCTGACCTAGATACCAGAAACAAGTTTCTACAAACCACAGGAAAAGATATCCGAACGGCACAACAAGCAAAAGACAGAAACGCTCCTTCGGAAGAAGCTCTACTTGAAATATCTGAACGCATAGGTGTTCAAGACACAGTGCAGGAAGCAGCAGAACTTGCAAGGTTAGAGGAGATACTTAAAAGCAAAGGGTATATTCGTCTTGGGGGCGACGAGGCATTAGAAGAAAGTGCAAGAGCTATTTTTGGTGGTCAGTACGGTAAGTTGACTGGGATGTACGTGTCTCCTGAAACTCGTGCCATGTTGCTTCAACCTGTTAACATATCTCCATTAGCAGGAGTTGTGTCAGCGGCTCAAGCAATGAGAGCGTTTTCACAGAAAATGGCAATTGTTCCTAGCCCCGCAGGTCAAGCCCGTAACATATTTGGCAATGTATCAATGCTTGTTGGAAACGGAAACATGCACCGTGGAACAAACTTATTAGATACCTTTTACAGTTTTTCTAGAAGTTTAGATGAAATAGACAACGCAGGTTTGAAAGACATGGCTCGTCGTATAAACTATTCTGGTTTACAAGACACTAACGTAATTTACGAATCTCTAAAAGAATACCGAAAGATGGGACGTGAACTTTCGTTAGGAAAGAAAACGTCAGAGATTTTTGATAAAGCTGAAGATCTAATACCGTTTATGTCTAAGTTTAACAAACTGTACCAACAATCAGACGCCTTTTTCAAAGCTCTAGCTTTGAATGGAGAATACAATAAATTAGTTTCTGCTATAAGAAGATCAGGTTTTAGGTTAGACGACCCACTCTTGTTAGCTTCTTTAGTAGAAGGAGGTATCGCTAAATCCCGAACAGGTATGGTCGAGCGGATGTCTCATTTAGAAGAGGCTGCTGCGAACATTGTTAAGGATGTGATGCCTATGTATAATCGTATTCCTGCGGGGCTGCGATTTATGGATAGGATTCCATTCTTTGGAAACTTTACATCTTTTGCTTCTGAAAATATTAGAAACGGTTTTAATACAATCAATCAAGGCGCTAAAGAACTTTCTTTCACTGTTAGTCCCAGTAGAAGACAATCAATGATTAAAGAACTAGGTGCAAGAGGCGTTGCTCCAGATGTAGCGGAAGCTCAGATAAAAGCTTTTGAAGCATCGATTAGAGCAAATGGTTCTCAAAGAATGTTCAATACTCTTGCTATGGCAAGCTATCTTCCTGCTTCCATACAAAAAATGTCTCAGAAAATGACTCAAACAACCGACACAGAGATGCAGGCGATACTAGACTCCCAGGAAGATTTTACAATGGGTGATGACTTTATGATCTTGTCTAATGATCATAGAGGTAATTTTACGATTGTAAATTTAAGTTATCATAACCCTTATGGATATCTTCGTTCTGCTGCGAATGGTGCTCTTGAGGCATACGCAAGATCGGGTCGTTTAAACAAAGCTGAGTATGAACAAATCGGTGCGGGTTTGTTTAAGTTCTTAGAAAAAATGGGAGACCCTTTTGCTTCTGAGTCAATGGCTATGGAACGTATTGCAGATGCTACAGTTAGACGGGGAACTACAAAGACAGGCGCAAGTATATACGATCAGGATGAATCCTGGGGCACTGCAATACGCAATGGTTTAATGCACATTGGGGAGTCTTTTGTTCCTAGATATGGCTTAGAGTTTTACGAAGTTGATCGTGACGAGTTTCGAGAGGGTAAACTTTTACGTGCGTTAAAAGGGATGCCCGGTAAAAACGAAGAAGAATTAAACGTGGGACAAGAAGCAGTGCGTTTAATATTTGGTTTAAGTCCATTGGAACTTAAAGGGGGCAAGCAGGTTGAGTACGATGTGTATGAATACACACAATCAAGAGACCCTGCTTCTAGCCGTGCTAAATCTAAGATGAGAGATGCAGATCGTACCACAGAAGAAAAGTATCAAGCTTTTCTAGACATGGTTACATCTGTAGAAAAGTCTCAATCTCTTATGTATGATCGTATTCAACGAGCTAGAAACCTTGGAGTTCCAGAGCAAGAAATAATACGACGTATGTCCAAAGCGGGATTGGGGAACGCAGAGATAGATTCACTACTTGCAGGAGAACTTTGGCTCACTCCTACTTCTGATGATTTGATGAAAGATTTAGAAGAACGAAAAAAAGAAGAAGGTGTTAAGTTTATGGGAGACGTTCCTTTTTCTACCATTATTGATTACGTTCGAGAAAACAATGGTCGTAAATTGGAGTCTAGAAAATATAGAGAGGATCAGGGAACCGCGATCCCTGAATACGAAAGATACCGCATGATTGATTCGTTTGAGTTTGAGGATGAGGAAGATTCACTACGCGAGGTAGATTCGTTTGAGTTTGAAGAGGAAGCAGTCCTGCGGCCTATACCACAGGAATCTGTTATACCTCAAATCGTTCCTCCCGCAGTGCCAACGGCCCCGACTATTACAGCTTCAAACACGCAAGTAGATCCCACACTTCTAGGTGGGGATCCCGCAACACAGGCTTTGGCTAAGTCTCTAGGAAGAGTATAGATCTTCTTCTTGCTTTGGATAATAAACTAAAACAAGAGACTTACAGTCTGGGCAAGAGAGATTTGTTTCCATGATGTATTCTTCTGAGTAATCATCACAGTCGTGATCTCCTCCCCATATCAGAGGAGCTTTACAGTGCCAACAATTCATCCTTTGATACCTCCCCAGTCATCAGCGTACTCTTCGTCTACCTTAGAGGGGACTTTCAAGACATCCGACAACCCGTTTTCCATTATGTCCTTGATGCGTCGTGCTTGATCGTCGCCCTCTACTGAGAAGCATAACTCATCGTGCACCGTGAGCAAAGGAATTAAACCCTCCTTGTAGCAATCGAGCATAGCTTTCTTGGTCTGGTCGGCTGCTGAACCTTGGATCAATTTGTTTAACGCCTTGTAAGTAAACGCTCTTTTCAGTCGATTAACACCGCCATACTTTTTGTTCGCCTCTTCTAACGTCAACGGTTGGTTGTAACCAAAACCTTTTGGCTCCCACTTATCAAACCGACACACCCTTCCAAGCAGTGTTCGTATCTGACCAAACTCCTCGGCTCTTTGACTAGCAACCTTTGCCAGTTGTCGAACGAACGGAACCTTTTGCTCGTGCGTTGTCAGCAGCATTGCTGCTTCGTTCTCAGAGATCCCTAGCTGTGCGGCTAGTTTACCTTTGCCCATGCCATACATAATCCCAAGGTTTACCACTTTGGCCTCCTTACGATTGATCCCTGCAATGTCTGCCACCATCTGGTGCAGATCAACATCTCCTTTGTGATACTCCTCGACAATCGTATCGACAATCGGGTGCCGCATAGCATCAGGCATAGACGAAGCAAAGTGAACCAAGAGCCTTGGTTCTTGGCTCGAGTAATCAAATGATCCCCACTTGGTCCCTTCTTCTGGCAAGAACAGCCCACGAATCATGGTCTTGATGTCTGGGTCTCGTGCAGGAATCTGCTGTAGGTTCGGGTTCGAGGATGAAAAACGTCCTGTAACCGTACCACCATCGTCATTCCGCAACTGGTGGAACTCTGTATAGATGCGTCCCTTGTGTTCGTGTCTAAGTATCGACTCCACAAATGTACCACTGGCTTTGTCAAACTCGCGCAGCTTCACGATCATCTGTGCTACTTCATGTGGGTGTGCACTAAGATACTGCTTAGTAAAAGAGGGCACAGGTTTCTCTGACTCTGTCATGGGGTAGCTAAGATCCAAAGCTTTAAACACTTTCGCTACAGATGCACTGGCCCATGGTTCTAGGTCCACACTGGTACGACGTTTGATCTCGTCCTTCAGTTCTTGGACCTTGATCCCTAGCTCCTTCTTCACACGATCTGCTTTGTCCAGATCCACACGGACTCCGTTGCTTCGCATTTTAACCATAAGAGGTATCAGGCTAGTCTCCAGATTAAAGATGTGGTGAAGATCCTGTTCGTTGATTGCACTCTTCATACGATCCCACAATCGTAACGTTAACGAAGCGTCCTGTTCTGCGTAGTCACCCACATATTTTGCAGGTAGCCGCCACATCTCACCCTTTGGATCAACTCCCCAGTCCTTGGCTGCTGCACGTAAGACCCTCTCGCTCTTGCGTTCTCCTACATAATCCTTGCCCAAGTTGTTTAAGCTATACGAAAACCTGTTCTCGTCCACGAGAGGCGCGGCTATCATCGTATCGATGATTGGACCTTGGACCTCGATCCCTTCTGCCAACAACCAACCGACATCATACGTGGCGTTGTGGAATAGCTTACTGACATTCGGTGTAGCCATTTGTTTCTTGAGCCACTTGAGAGTAAACTTCGGGTCCATGTTCTGCCCATGCTCATGGCGAATAGGAAAGTACCAAGTCTGATCCCCCGCAGCGACTGCAATCCCCACGATAAAACCATCCTTGCGAGGCCATCCTGGGCCCATGGTCATGAGGTTCGGGTCTCTTGTCTCCAAGTCTACAGCAATCGTTTTGTATTGCGTCAGGTCTGGGTAATCCGCAGGACAACTCCAATCTGGTTCGGGATTGTCCATCTCCATGCGTTCCAAGAACGCTATTGTTTTTTTGTCTGCTCTACTTCTTGCCATCTAACATGCTCCGCTAGTTCTGCGATTAGTGCTGTGAAATGATCTGGATGGATCTTGGCTATTACCTCGCCATTCTCCCAGACATACAGCCCATCGTCTCTTACTGCCCAATAAAAATCCCACTTAGAACTCATACTTATATCTCCCGGGTGGGTCGATAATATGTAGGCTTTGTTTTGATCTTGTTATCCCTACATACATACAACGGTGTTCGTCATCAGGAGTCTTCGTATTACTAAGATCACAGATCGGAGGTACAGAAGTATATACCGCACAGTTGTCATCTTCTCCACCTTTCATACTGTGAAAGGTTGATAATTTAATACGAGGCTTTGAGGTAACGTCCTCACCCCTGCGGACCAACGCTTCTATATACAATCTTTCTTCGTCTCCGAACCTTGCAACATCGAACGCATCTCGTCCCTTCTCTGCCACCATACCATACTGATCTATGAGATCATCCCATGTCAGACACGCATCAGGTGCAGCAGCATCGAGGAGCTTTGCAGACCCATGCTTTACAACCTTGTCATCTCCACGTTTCTTGACGTGCTTGTACAGTTCTCGAACCAAACCTATCTCGACACCCTCACCACCCTGTAGCCTGTTCCATACTTCCATAGCCTGTGCAGCCTTTTGGTTCACACTGCTGTGGCCCTTGAAAGAATACAGGTAGCCTTGTTCTTGCAAACGATCTCCCCACAATCGAACCAAGTTGTTTGTTCGAGCCATCAAGGTCCATGAACCTCGCTCTAAGTCCAGTTCATCTGGATGGTAGTGCCAACCTATCTCTCCCTCTTCCTCTGTTGGATGGAAGATCTTTTCTCTACGGAGCCCAATACGCTTGACGACATCCTGTGATAACGTGTGGACTTTCTGTGGCATACGAAAGCTCTGGGAAAGAACACGAACATTGCTCGAGCACTCCAAGAAGTATCGAATGTCTACGCCTGTCCATCTGTGTATAGCCTGATCATCATCCCCTGCGATAATCACACGGTCCGCATTGGGTGCAATCATCCTGACCATCTCCCACTGTAATGGTGTGAGGTCTTGTGCCTCATCGATAATCAAGAGCTCTAGATGTGGAGGGTTGCCCGATTGTATGTACACCTCGATCTGATCCACGAAATCAATCTTGTTCATCTTGGACTTGTATAAAGCGAACTCCTTCTGAACTCGTCGCAAGATGTTGAAGTCCTTGCTCCAGTCTTCTGTCTCATTGAACTCTGTCTCGACTGGGACCATGCGATATCTCGCTCGATCAATCATACGGATGTAAGCGTCTCCCTTTTGGAACTCCTGTTCTGGAGGAAGCAAAACACCATCGTCAGGATTAACACGACTAGCTCCAGAGAACGTCATGCCCACCTCTCTACCAAGAACGCCCCAGTCTTCAGAGGCCATCATGTCCTCGGAACTTGCTCCTATACCGTTGAAGCCCCACGAGTGTAGAGTACGAAACCATGGCAGTTGCTTCTGGTCTAATCCAAACTGTGAGCAGGCTCGTTCTATAGCCTCATGGATAGCCTTTTTGGTAAAGGACACATAACCAATGCGGTCAGGCGCTATCCCCTTTGCAAGAGCTTCCTCGACTTCCTTAATCAAGGTGTAGGTCTTGCCTGTTCCCGGTGGCCCAAAGATTAATTCGGAATTAGGAATCATCTTTTTGCACACCCTTCGGACGAGCATGTAGCCAGTTCAATACGTCAGTCTCATACCAACGAACTGCACTACGCTTACCGTCTTCTTGTCCCAGAACCACAGGTTCGGGAAACTTCCCCTCATCGACCCACCTATAGACAGTGGCTCTCGAGATACTCAATAAAGAACAAACTTCTTTGAGCCTCATTAACTGCGGATTATCCGCATCAGAATGGGATATCATATTTTTCTCCTTTGATATCGATATCTACGTCTAAGTTTTCAAACACAGGAACCCACCAGACCCTCGTGGTACTACGTTTACCATCTTCTTTGGTGTAGTTGAGTTTCCCATGACACTCCTGCCCTTCGTTCAAACGCTGAACGTGCTCTTGTATTCTCCCAGTTGTAAAGTGAGTGAAATCATTATTGCGTAAGAACTTCTCCAATGCGTCGATGCGAAACATTGTCTTCCCCTTGTCCGTCCATGGCTTACCAGACAGAACTTCTTCTGGTGCCACGGCCCTGATGTGGCTTGTGCAGAATTTACGCAGCAGGTTTTGAAACTGCCCTGCCCTTGTAAGCTCTGGTGCTACTTCCTGTTTCGTTGCTGTGTTTAACATGCTGTTGATTAACTGTTGCCAGTCCATACGCTTCGGAACTGGAGGCATCATATCCAACTGCTCCATACATGCCTTTTGCCACAACGTAGGGTTTTGTAATTGATCCGTCGAAAGCGTCAGGCTCTTCCCTTCCACGCTCATAAAATAAAGTCTGGGTTCGGAGAGCATGATAGTAATACCGCTTATCTGTGCTTGATCCTCAGTGCTCGAACCTATGCCAAACTTCTGCATCTTACACTTAGCCTTGTTGCAGTAGTCCCTCAAAGGAGTTTGATTGCACTGGTAGAAGTAGCCATCTTTTTTCTTCAGCGACTTCTGTTGATCGACAATCTCCTTCGATCCCAACGGTGGATCACAGAGCAGCCTGTTGTATTCTTCATGGTGCTCCTCCCAATCGTCAGGCCATTTGTTCTTACAGTACACACCTATGTTAAACATAAGAATGTTTCGATTGTCTGTAATCTTGCCCATGGATGCGAGGATCTGCAAACAAACAGGACCATCCTCAAAGTATTCTCGAGACCCACTGAAATCAATTTCTTGAACAGCAGCCATCGAAACTTTAATCTTCTCTGCCAGATCCAAGAACTCTTCTACCTCGAGAGCTTCCATCTTCTCATTGTACGCATATCTAGTAGGCATCTCAGATTTAAAATATGGAATGTTAATCCCATTGCCCACTTCCCCATCCTTGTCGTTTATTATCTCCTGTGCAGGAAACAATTCTCCTGATCCGCTGAAGCCCAACGCTGACCGCATCTCTGTCAAAGATTCTCGAACCAAGGCACAGGATTCCCAGTCTTGCAGAAACAAATACAAATGTGCACCGCCTGACTTGGATCGACAATGGACAAGAGGTAATTTCAACCTGCGTATGTTAGCCTGTAAGGACTTGTGGTCTAGGTCATACACATCGATATCAATCACACCAAACTTACACACATTTCCAGAAGCAATAGGTACGATACCTACACCACTGTCTCCATCTAGATGTTGCTGCACTATGTTCTCTGTGACCTGACCATGCACAGTTCTATACTCTGCCTCAGTCTTGCCCTTGTGACCTTTGCCCTTGACCATAGTAACAAGATATCCTGCACTCGATCCCTCGAACACTGACATCATTCTTGTAGCTACTGACATTATAAACTCCCAATCAAAAAAGGGTGGCGATAAAAGGAGTAACCGCCACCCTCATGTTACTTAAAACGGTATGTCGTTGTCTTGATCATGCGAGGATTGGGACTCGTTATGATCTGGATCTTTTACCGCTTTGACTTCACCCGCCGCGACACTGTCACGAAAGGCTTTAGCTTCAAGCAACACATCTCTGTTATCAAGTAGACCTACCTTTGCAATCTGGTAGTTGGCCCACGTACCTTGGTCATTGCTTTCCTCAGTAGTTGTTAACTTCCAAGAGGTGGCAAACACAGGAGGAGTAATAAGCTTCTCCGTCTTTGGATGCGGTATCTTCTGCATAGCAATCTGTGTCTTCCATCTACGGCTGACCTTGAGTTGCGTGGACTTCATGTCCACAACAACTGGTTGAAACGAACCATCAGAACTGAGCAGCAGACAATAATGTTGGTCAGACTTAACCAACTCATTACCTGTTGGCAGTATCTCCTTTGAACCTTGTCGCTCTGCTCGTGTAAGCATTGGATCGTTGGCTGCAATCTCGCCACGAAACCCACCGCCTTGTTCACGAGGGATGAACTCGAGATACTTTGTAGTCTGGAAACAAGGGACGAGAGTAACGCCCTCTTCTCCTTCAAAGTATTCGTTCGTTACCGTATTGTACATGTCACCAGAAGAGATACCATCGATATGCTCTGGCTTCTTTTTATTAAGCTGTGGTGACAATGCCTGTGCGATACGCAAGAACGGTATTTGCATTTCACTACTGTCAAATACTGCACCCTCCCCTGCGAAATCTAAGATATCATCCATTACGTTTGTGCTTACTTCCACACCTTTTGCTTTTGCAACTGCGTTAGCCATTATGCTTTCCTCCGAATTTGTGCTGCGTTTGCGATAAATGCCCCGAACATATCGAGATCGATTGGTTTACCATCTGTCACACGTTCTTTTATAAACGCCTTGAGTGTCGATGGATGAACATGTGTCTTGGTCTTTGGATCAAAGCCACGTTCTTTCAACATGCCAACTACATCTCCTGCCATGTTGTCTTCGCCTTTGCCAAACGAACAAGTGACATCGTTCTTGATGATGTCGTCCAATCCTTTATCACGCAACCATGCGAAAGCTTCTTCCTTGCGATCCTGTGGGATAGAAGCATGGACCATCATCTTACGCTCGACGGTCAATCCGTCCACGTCTATCCGTTCCATACCCATCTCATCCATAAGAGCAGGGATATTCTCAATGGAAAGCTTGTGCTTCTCAGCCTTTAAACTTTTCATATGAGTTTCCGCATCCTCGATCTGCTTCTCGATGTTGCGGAGTGAGCGAACAAGATCACTTAATTGTTTTCCTGTGCCGCTATCGACTTTGGTAAGTGCCTCACCATCATCGAAGTAGTCTTCAAATAAATCACTCATAAGTTTTTTTCCTCTTCAGGGTTGAATTATGAACCACCATGGTCCACATATAAGACTATATAAGGAGCGTGAGATGAATTACAAGTATAAATTTAAAACAAAACCATATAAACATCAAAATACTGCTTTGGACTTAGCGGGACAAAGACCGTCGTTTGGTTTTTTTATGGAGATGGGAACAGGTAAGTCGAAGGTACTGATCGATAACATGGGTATGCTTTACGCAGCCGGACTGATTAATTTTGCTCTGATCATTGCACCAAAAGGTGTGTATCGAAACTGGGTAGCCAAAGAAATCCCAGAGCATATGTCGGGTGATGTACCGCATCGAGTGATTCGGTGGGTCAGTGGGCCAAACAAGAAACAACAGGAGGAGATGCGCTCCGTGAAAGACAAGTTCGATGGGCTTACCATCTTTGTCATGAACGTCGAAGCTTTCTCTACATTAAAAGGTAAGCAAGGAGGCGAGTGGTTGGGTCGTGCATTTGGGGCCAATGGCCTGATTGCTATCGATGAAGCAACCACTATAAAAAATAATACAGCCAAACGCACAAAGAATTTATGCAAAATATCTCAAGGCTTCAAGTTCAAACGGCTGTTGACTGGGTCTCCGATAACAAAAAGTCCGCTCGATATATATGCACAGGCAGATTTCTTACAGCACGGTATTCTAGGATACGATTCCTATTACGCTTTTCAAAACAGATACGCAGTTATGTTCAAACAAAAGATGGGAGCCAAGTCTTTTAATCAGATCGTTGGCTATCGAAACATCGAGGAGCTCACAAAAAAGATCGACGGGTTCAGCTATCGAGTACTCAAAAAAGAATGCCTCGATCTCCCAGAAAAAGTTTACTCTGTTCGATACGTCGAGATGACCAAAGAACAGAAAGCCATGTACGAATCGATCCGCAAACATGCACTTGTCATGCTCGAGGATGGAGAAATGACCACGGCCCCTGCTGTAATCACACAACTCCTGCGTATGCAGCAGATATTATCAGGGCATCTGAAGACAGACGATGGAGAGATGGTAACGTTTCCCTCCCTGCGGACCAACGCTCTTAAAGATATTCTCGAGGAGCACGACGGCAAAGCCATAATATGGAGCCGCTTCCGTCATGACATAAAGACAATCACAGACATGTTGAACAAAGAGTTCGGAGAAGGATCCGCTGCTGCTTACTTTGGAGATACATCCGACGATGTCAGACAATCAATCATCGAGAACTTTCAAGACCCGTCCTCGAACCTTCGGTTCTTTGTCGGCAACCCTGCAACCGCAGGCTATGGTCTAACGTTGACCGAAGCAAACCTCGTGGTGTACTATGCTAATGACTTTAACCTCGAAACTCGGATCCAGTCTGAGGATCGAGCCCACAGGATTGGACAAAAGAGTAACGTGACATACATCGATCTCATAACTGATGGCACTATCGACGAGAAGATCGTGCGATCCTTGCAAGCAAAGATCGAGTTAGGTGCAAAAGTTCTTGGTGAGGAAGTAAAACAATGGCTGACTTTGACCCCAAAATAACTAAGCTGCTCGAGGAAAGATGTGTTGGGTACGCCTCTGAGAAAACAGCAGCAAAAGAAATAGCAGAGATAACCGGGCTTAACCTGGATGTCGCCAGGGCTTTCTCCAGGGGATGGTCTGCCCTGCGGCCCCACGAAGTTAGGGGATACAGAAAAGATAGCTCTAGAAAAAAGTTGACCAAAAATAAATAATTATTAAACTGATTGTACCTGTAGTGGATTATGCTCCATATACATCCACTTGATGCCTCGGTAAACTAAGGGGACCAACACTGGTCCCCATTTTTTTAGATCTTAACTCCGTTCATTCTAAGCTTAGACACAAACTCTTTTAATTCCTCTCGAGCATGAAACAAATCTTGTTGTACGTTAGGTCGAGCATCATATCGATATCGTTCTGTCTCGAGGTTATCCACCTGTTGTTTTAGAAATCTGTATTCAAACTTATGTGCAGGGCTTAACGCTTCATCCCCCATTGTCTGCATTCTCCTCTTGATGTTCTTTTTCCCAAGGAGGTTGGGACAGGCTTACATCTTCCTTGTCCATGTTAGCCATCCGACGTTTGTATCCCATCCACTCCTTCTCTGCCTCAGTCCACTTTTGATTTGTTCTGTCTTTCATGGTCTCACCTTTGGCTTAATTATTTCGCGGTATCCAGAAGCAACTGGGGTTTTCTTGCAATACATCATTATCTCCTTGCCGTAGGTATCAGCAAGCACATCATATAGATCATCCAAGACTCCGTTACCCATTGCATCATAGCATTCTTGTTGAGTTTGGAAGATCACAGAGGTCGATACGTCTTGGTCCTCGACCACGTATTCGATAATCAATAACGTATAAAATAGTTTAAACATCCAATCCTATCCTCTCTTCAAATATCATTACGTCATCACTCCCGCACTTAACGCAGGGTTGGGTTTTCGTTTCTTCTAATTGATCCAGTGACATTGGATATCGAGCCGGACTCCACATCCATCCGCATAAACCGCAGTGCAGGTTAAGTTGACTTACTCGCCTCTCGCCCTGCGGCCTCACGCCTAAGAACTTCGCAGCTATTTGACCACCTCCCATATGCCCTCGGCCCCTGCATCCATATTCGTATCACGAATTAATCCTTTGTTATGCAGGGCCGATAGTTGTGGTCGAATGATCGAGAGCTTTATACCCATGCGATCCGATAGCTGTCTCGCGGTCCCCTGACCTCGCTCCAACTCACCAAGGATCTGCTCCTTGCGTGTCAGCTTCTGATTAGTTTGCTGCTTATTAGTTAATCGTTTCCAAAACTCCTTGATCATCAGATACTCCTTTCCATTCTATGTATAGATCTTTAATCAATCGCTTAGTCATGTATCGCAGTGCCCTGTTGTGAGCATGTCCATCCGTCTCAACTCTCTCACGCTCCATGAGCTTTCGAGTGTCATAGACTTTTCTATATGGACCTGCGTTTTCTTCTTTGCCTTGAGCTTTCAACAAGCTGTCTCCGATTGTCCAGAATACAGCGTGTCTTGAGGGGTTGTAGCCATGCAGTATAGCCATGTCTTTGTTGGAGTGTTTGCGTTGACGCTCACCCTCAACCACGGCAAGACCTGCACGTTTGTAAATACCATCAAGTTCCTTATCATAGGCCATGAAATCGCCTATCTCTCCGACAGTGGCTGCGAGACCAAGATGCCCGAAACCTTTTACTTTGTCTACAAAAGTCGAAACAGGCAGCGTCTTGGCATAGCTAGCTAATTGTTTTTCAAGACGCTTACGCTCTTGCAATATTGGCTTACGTGCCTCGAACAACGCATTGAACTGAGAGTACTCAAGCAACGTAGATTGACCAGTGTTTAGTTCTTTATAGAACTTATCACCTTCTTTCTTGTCACCGTCTCGGAGAGAACGGCACATGGCTTTGATTTGCAACACCAGTTTGGTGTCGGCTCGTACCATGTTCTGGCGGTCACGCCAGTAGTAGTTTATTTGTGCTATAGTCGGGTCTTCATATCTTGTATCCATATTGGATCTCCTTGGTTGCGAGGCGACTGGCGCTTGGCATTGCTGCGTTTTTACGATGGCCTCTGGTTAAAATTAATTGGGCGAAGGGGGCGTGGCCTTTCGGCGTAACGGGGGTGGCCCAAAACTGGTGGGAAGGGCGAACCATGAATGGCATTTCTGCGGGGGCATGATGACCCTTCCCTTGGTAAATAAGTGGGAGCGACCATAGATGGGCATTGCTGCGTGGTAACAAGGGCTCCCGTAAACTGGTGGGAAGGGAAAGCCTCATCTGGCATTGCTGCGATCTACTGGTGTCCCTCCCATAAACTGGTCGGGAAGGGTGATTTAAGAGTGACACTGCTGCGTGGTTTTGTTGACCCTCCCCTAACTGGTGGGAGCGCACTAAGTGTGACATTGCTGTGCCATGACTTTGGCTCCCATAAACTGGTCGAGGAGGGTGTGCACAGGATAGCACTTCTGAGACGGATTTGTGACCCTCCCCTAACTGGTGGGAGCGTTTGCCACATAGCATTTCTGCGATTGAGATTTGTCTCCCATAACTAATCATTTGTTCAATATCTCCTCGTATGTCTGCTCCACCTCTACTGGTGTCCAAACATCCTTGACCACTGCATCGTCTTTTTTAAGACGCTTCTGTATCGAGGACCAAAAACTCTGTTGGTGCGTATGGTGCTGCGCCCTAGACTTCTCAAAAGAGATAGCCTTATCCAAGTCCTGACGAGTTGCCTCCCCAAGCTTCACACCTGTCTCAGGCAACCTGAGTGTCTCAAACAAATCTTTCGCATACATCTTCATCGTGTTCTTACGCGATACATTCGGTGTCGATTTCTCTCCCTTGCTCAGAACGTGCTTCTTGAACAAATGACGATCCAACGTAGGACGTACAACTGTGTCCCAATGTGCGATCTTCTCCAAGTATCGAGCCGTTGCCTCCGTCCGCAACGCTTCATCCGTCTTGAGCATCTCTAAATATTTATCCTTGGCTTCGGTTGCATTGGCTGCATCTGCCCACGCTCTCTCCACCGCTAAACGTACTAGACTAATTCTCTGGTTCATTACTCACCTCCTTTAATTTTACTGGTTCACTATAGATGTCAGCTACTTCGACATCCTCTTCTCTCGCACCCACAAGGAGCGAGAACTCTCTTCGAGCCTCTTTGATTGCATCCTCTAAACTAGAGGCTTGCTCAACTATTATAGTTCTACTTACCATGCCCTCGCACACTATCTCATATGTCTTCACCGATTATCTCCTTGTAATCGATGCGTACATTTACGCCCAAGTTGTAGATACATTCGCGTTTGAACTCTTCCAAAGCTTTGTGCATATACTTCATATCTGCAATCTCTGGATTTTTAGGATCATGTAAGTTTATGATGTCCTCAATCCTGTCGATCACGTAGTGCATACATACCCTGTTATCCATCCTTCGATCCCTTCAAGTCTGCAATCGAGAACGTAAGCTTGCCCTTTGTTTCCAAGTGCTCGGCCTCGTTTGCTGCATCCGACAGTGCCTCCGTCAATAAATACAATAAGTCCAAGTCCTCATTCTTAATCCGCATCTGCTCCATCTCAGGCATGTGACACTTAACCTTGTGCTCCCCATCCCTATAAACAATGCAAACAGAATTAATCGCCCTCTTCAAATCCCTCCTGTTTATAATCCTACCTTCTTCCGTCATTATTCTTCCTCCATAAATCCAGTGCCACCGCACTCCTCACAGTCCACACGTTTAGTATCCAGATATCCAACGTCCCTGTCAAAGTTTTGTGGTCGAACGAACTCAGCCTCAACCCACCCAACTCCGTCGCAGTCTTCACATACCTCGGCCCTCGGACCTTGGTGCTTGTTGTAAAATACCTTGTCGAATATCTCGCTCAACATAATCTCAATCGGATCAACGCTAGTCATCAAGCTTCCTCCTCATCTTCACATTCCTCATCCTCTGGCTCCCAACTATGGTTCTTGCCATTGGCGTACATGCCCTCAAAGCAACCGCACTCGTCTTGGTAGTCAGCGTTTACCTCAACACCCAAAGCAACCAACTTATTCCACACGTTCAACGGTGGCCCCCACGCAGTCCAACAATTGAAATTAAACCATGCAGTGCAATCCATGTCGAAATCATGATCCCCATCCGTCTCGAGATCCCCATGCACATCGACCTCACAAACATCCCATTTGGTATCCCAATTGTCGTACCTCCAATCATACCACTGCGGACTACTGGTCTCGAAACCATACTTGTTGCTCGTAATATCTGGTGCAGCCCACAACTCAAATGGCATAGGTACAACCACCTCACAGAAACGGCTGTTCTCTTTTAATTCTGCATATAAATGTCGGACCAGTCTGCTCGGCCCCTTGATAGATACTTGTTGATAGCAATGATTAGGCATTTAATTCTTCCTCCATGTCATAAATTCTTGTTACAATTGAGCTCAATGCGCCCCCTAAATATTCCTTCGGACAATTCAACACTACATCTTTCACATCATATCGATTAAGTGCTGCGGCCTCACGAACCTCCCTGTTTCCCGAACAACTCTGTCCATGTGTGTCAGGCTGTTCGCTTTCTAATTCATTCTTCTTGATCAAGTCAGGGATGTTACTCGGTACACCTCCAACACTCTTGTCATTCAGAAAAGATAAAAGGTTTGATTTGTCAGTAGGTACATCGACCTCGCGCCATTCATTCTTAAAACCGAACTCTCGCTTCGCATCTGCTTGCGTCCCGACCCACGAACCTTGGTTGTTTGTATATAATCTCATTCAGATATCTCCCTATTCGCAAAATTGTAAATCAAAAGAATAATACGGCTCAACAAACCAATCAGGATTGTCGATAACCATCGAGGCATGAACCGCCCATTCAAACGGCCCTGCTTCTAGGCTCACGCACCAATGTCTGCCGTAGTTTGAGCCATGCTTCTCTCGTTGCTCTGGTGTCCATATGTTACATTCGATGTCAGGGTTTAACCCAACCTGTTCACACCACTTGCATAGCGCCTTGTGCAAAGACTTTGCTGCCCCTGCCTTGGTCTTGTACGCCTTGGGATCCCAGTCCAAAACCATCGATCCCTCCTCCCAACAATTTATAATAAGTTTCTTACCCATCTATAACTCTCAATTCTTTCATATATTTAACCATCTCTTTGATTGGTTCGTCTGTCTGTCCCGATGCAAACCAAGAAACAATGTGTACTTTCGTATCCATGTCCAAGTGGTTCGGTGATAAAAACCAATACCAGAAATCTGTCGGTTCAAAGTCATCAGTTTCTTTTTTGAGTTCTTCGTAAGTCATTATGTATCTCCTCTACTGTGTCATAAGCCAACTTAGTCGCATCCTCGCCATTCCACTCAACCTCCATGTCAGTAGAACCAAAGTCCGCATCATACCTCACCATCTCCTCTATCGCCTCGACAAACGAACCTTGGTCCTCGAGCAAGAATGGCTCCATGCCCTTGTCCGTTTCAAACCACCCCTCAAGCATCATACTACTTTCCCTTGGTACACTAAGCATCCTCTAGCTCCTCCTCTTCTTCATCCTCATCAATGATCCCATCAAGACAAGCCAATGCAGAAGTCACCAAACAAGCATACGCAAGTCGGCAAGCAATAGCTCCAAACGTATCGCCCTTTTGTGAGATGCCTCCTATGTCATCCAGATAATCCTCGCCACAAGTGGTGTCGTTAGCAGCACAGAAATCTATCGCCTTGCCATAATAGATCGATAGCTCATGTCCGTCACACGTCTCATGAATGAAATCGATTGCCGCATCTCGGTCCTTGGTTTCTTGCCACGCCTCGTCAGCGATCTCGTAAGCTTCTTCTGATAAACTGTAAGACATTCTCAATCTCCTTATGTTGTCTCATATAGTACCATATAATATCATCTGTCATTATTACAAGGGGTGGAGCGAAAATAATTTAATTTTCTTTAATAGGGGATTTGCCCCCTCTTATGTTTTTTATTTTTTTTAAAAACACGTTTTGACCGTACTCAACGTACTCAATCCTGAAAAAGTATTTAAAAACAAAAGGATAACCCTATTGGACACCGTACTCAGTGATGTACTCAGAGTACACTTGACCGTAATCAATTGCTCTAATTGCCTCGATCAAGCCATCAATAAAAATAAAAAAATAACTTTTTGCAGTGTTAGGGGGTGTTTTCCCTTTATAGACAAATCAAAATTAATCGGTGTATGTTCGTAAAAAACACAGGAGAGTATTGTATGCCAAGTATTAAGGCAGGGGTCGAAGACAAACATGACCGGAAAATAACAAGCAGGCAGATGAGTTTTGCAAGATACGTTGTTGAGGGGATATACAGTAACGTTGAGTGCGCTCGTAAGGCAGGGTTCAAGTCTGATCTGGCTGTTGAACACGCTTCACGTTTGCTCAATGGGAGAGACTATCCTCACGTTGTTGAGTACATCAATGAATTGCGAGAAGAACGAGAAAGACGGTACGGAGTTACAACTATCGGTCAACTTGAAAGACTGTATGAGTTATCGAAGGGGGCCGAAGACGCAGGACATTTCTCAGCAGCAATTAATGCGGAAAAAATACGTTCTGCCTTGGGTGGTTTGACCATCGATAGGAGAGAGACAATTAATACAATCGATCAACTATCGAGGGATGAAATAACAGCACGACTAGCAGCATTACAAAAACAATACCCACAAGCTTTTCAGATCGAGGGCGAGTATAAGGACATAACCAATGAGCAAGGGACCAGAGGCGAACTTTTGGAACTCGATACGCAAGAACCTACCGAAGAAGTGGTTCGCAACGCGGATTGAAAACAAGCATGGAGGGGGCATACCAGACCTTCACATCGTTGCTGATGGCGTTCCATTCTGGTGTGAGTTGAAGACAACCAAAAGCAATAAACCAAAACTGTCCCCTCATCAAATCGCTTGGAATATGGCATATTGGGCTCGAGGTGGAGCAAATTTTTACTTAGTAAAGTGCCTCTCTACAAGAGACATACTTTTGTTTGAGGGCAACCAAGGACCGAGTTTAGCGGAGCATGGGATCAAGGGAACGGAGGGCCATAGGTTCAAGGATCTTGGGTCATTGTTTGAAGCCCTGCGGCCTCGTGCGTCGTTTATATTGAACAAGAGCCGAAGCCCTGCGGCCTCGACCGCCACGTCCCCCACGCGAGCGACGAGGAACGAGGAGCGAGCTACTATAAACTGAGTCGCTTGCGACACAATTCTTTACCGCGTCATTACGCGGAATGCGATTCGCTATGGCGAACGCACATTATGATAGTAGTAGATAAGGGAGCCGAAGCCCCCTCTCCTTATTGGTTAACGTGTCTCCAATTCGCTAGATCATCCATGCAGTCTTCGTTGCCCATACAGTAGGTACATTCAGTAGTTCCTCCTCGAGCACTGAAACCATCGGATCCTCTCAACTCGTATGTGCCGTCGAGATGAAACCGATTGAAACAGTAGTTGCAATATGCCCATGTGTTATATGTACCGTCTGGTTTTTTATTTACCCAGAACTCATTATCACCTACGACTTTTAGTTTGTCACAACAGGGACAAGTTTCTGTTAGTTTCTGCATTATGTGAGCCTCCATACTCTGAATTGTTTACCTTCGGATCGGGTAGTTACTTCGTATCCTGATCTTTTGAGAGCGTTGGTTAGTGATGCTCGTTTACTCATGTCTTCAACTAGGACGCTGTCTCCAACGTCCATGTTGATTGCCACTTCGTTCCAGATATCCATTCTGTGATACTTACGTGGCACTGGTATATTCTTATCGATCTTCATGAAACATCCTCTGCGTAGTTGTGAAACAGCCCTTGTTTGCTTTCCATCCCTTTCATGTCGCTAATATAGAAGTGCTCTTCATCTCCGATGGGCATCATCTTTTTGGCACCGAGCACGAGATACTGTTCTCCTTTCCGTTGTGCCACGCCCCATCGTCCGTATCCAAAGACTGATAGGATACCGTTGATACGATCTCTGGTGGTGACGGTGGGCCAACCTGCCAAGCGAAAGCCAATGTCGCCATCGAGTGTGCGCCATGCGATAAAGTTGTCATGTAGCCAAACGACATCTCCGTTGGTTCTGGTACGAGCAGCCGAAGCGGGTCGTCTGTTGTAAAAAGCCTTTGCGATTTTATGTGTCTCTTTTCTCATGTTATCCTCCGAGAGTTGGTGAGGGAGCCGAAGCCCCCTCGGTTGAGTTACTTGATGTCGAAGCCGACGGTGATATCTTTTAGTACGTCGGTGACTCGTTCTTTGAACTTGTCGTCATCCTCCTCCCTTTCGTCGATATATTCGCCAATCATGGAGCTGATCTCGTACTCGTGGTCGTGAATACTGAAGTCGCTGTAGTCACTGAGGTCAAAGTTCATACTCATCCAGTTCGAGATCTGGTCGTCGATATCTTCCTGACGGGTGCCCATATCGTCTGAGTTCTCCTCAATCATCTGCTGTATCCTTTCCTTGAGGCGTGGTTCGATAAGAGCCATGATTACATCTGCAACCTTGAGCAGTTGGTCTTCGTTGTGCATTGGTGAACGTTCGATAATGTCAGTCATGTGATGTCTCCTCTTTTGACTGTTTGACGGCAAGGTTGAAACCCATTGCCGCGACTACGATTAGGTGGATACGATCCTCACGTGGGTGAAGATCGATCCAGTCATTTAGCTCTTTCCAACTACTTGGAGTGTGGAATGCGCCGAGTTCTGTCATGAAGCCTCCTTTACTTCTGGGTAATTGATCACGTCGTCCGTATATAGTGAACGATTCTCAACACGGTTCAGGCTCTCTTGGATCATGACCCGTCGCCCTGTGATCAGTTGGTTCAACAACTTACGATCTGCTGAGTACTCACTATGTGGACCAGTCTTCATGATAGCCTGGATACAGATATCAAGATCCTCTTGTGTGAGAGCAAATTCACCTGTGATCTGGGTGTTAGTGTAAGATAATTTAGCCATGATGGGCTCCTATAAAAAGTTAAGTTTACAACACTCACATATTTGTGGTGCGCCGTTTTTCTTGCAATTTGATTGATCGCACCAAACTACAAAAAAAATAAAAGCGCGAAGCACAATTGAAAGTAGTTTGGGAATGGTCAAGGCGGTTAATTACTGCACGTTAGAGCCACTGCACTTACGTACAGTAATTAACCGCCGACCCCCTTTGAATACTTGGAAAAGGGGGTTGACGATGCATCAGGTCTAAATGCCTTAACGGGGTTATAACCACAAATCATGTGTGTGTGTAAGAAACAGTAGTCATGCACCTAACGAGCCGGGATTAGCAGTCGAGCCACTGCACGACTACCTAATCACGAATAGCTCGGTAGACCGCATACGGGACAACGTCAAGCAATTTGACCCTACCTGTTTGTGAGCAAACATGATCCTCATCTAAAAGGATCATGTGCGTCGAACGGGCAGAAGGGTCTACTAACCGAATCGCGCACCGCCGACGGAACAAAGACACGCACGGGCGTAAGTCCCGTGCCACTGAACTGCAATTGCTCTATTTGTGGTGCGCCCTCCGTGCGAGGTTGATTCGGGAAGAGGAATCGAGTTCGGCTGTTTAAAGCCTTACTAGGATTCAGCAGGAGTGTTCGAGCTTTGCCCAAGCAAAGTCGTTAACGTATGCTTAATCCACGATCCTCTCTGGGTACAACGGTTGCCTTCCTAACGCGATAGCCGAGGAGACAGTCGAGCCACTGCACGACTGACACGACGAGGGAACGATACTCACCCGTAAGGGCCGAGACTACAGGCTCGGTTCATGAGTAGCGCGGTCATCGCCATAAAGCATTTGTTCCCACCAAAAAACAAAAGGTTGAGACCTAAACTTTTCTAGATAATCCTAGACACCCCGGGGGTATAGAAACAGCTTACCCAGGACATAGGACCGAGATTGCAATACACCTTTGTAAACTACAGGCAATAGGGGTTACTGTGGCGAAAGCGGTATGACATTTTGTACGGACCGAGACCCCCACACCCCCTTATTTGTGGTACGTCTCCTGTGTGTGCGCCCTATAATGTTGGTTTTGTAAAATCATTCGTGTATAATACCGTTTAAGAACAGAAGGAGAACATCCATGGCCCGAGATTACAGGTCCGAGTACGACAACTACCATTCGTCCCCGAAGCAGAAGAAGAACCGAGCAGCGAGGAACGCGGCCCGTGCAGCTATGGTTAAGAAGAAAAGGGTTAAGAAGGGTGATGGGAAGGATGTGACGCATAAGGATGGTAATCCGAGGAATAACGGAGAGGGCAATTTGGGTGTATTGTCTAGGAGCAAGAACCGTAGTTTCAAACGGACGAGACGGGCGAAGAAGGCTCAAATTCACTAAGAAAAAATTGCGGGTGTATTTTCATTTGGGTTTGTTGTAAAGTATTGTTGTAACAACGGAGCGTGGACCATGAGTTTTTTAGATTTGACGGGTCTTATATCGAGCGATCAACTTGAAGGATTAAGAGAGTTAAACCTTGAGAGGGCAGCGTCGGGTCAACAGCTTATTACGTTATTGGATGTGATAGCGGACGATACTATTTTGGAAAGCACTGGGGTTACTACTACTTCGGCGGAGGCGGAAGCTACGTTAAACGCGATGTCAGCGATAAATGACGCGGCGGCGGGATTAGCGGCGACGGATCGTTTTACTGGTCAAGACACCAACGAGATCATTCGAGATTTGGTTCAAGAGAACATAGATGCGGGTGGCACTTTCAATGCTGCTAATGTGATAGACACGTATGTTGATGATCAGGCTAACGCGACGGTTGAGCTTTCGGGTGGCGAATTAGATCTGAGTGACTTACCAGATTACGGGCGGGGATCTATTGTTTTGGCACCTGACGGAAAGGGAGTTATTAGGGGTGGGAACTATATTTCTTTAGATCCTACTCAAAGTAGTATGTCGGGTTCTGAGGTTAACGACTTAAAAGCTCAAGCTACTCGAAACACGAACCTTTTACTGGCGCAGCAGGAGTTAGAGGAGAACGGGACTCCTATTGCGGAGACGTTGGGTTTGAAGCAGCCTGGGGATGATAACTTTGACCGTGATGATCGGGAGAGGATACAGGAAGCGGAGAATGCTGCGGCGAACCTTGTATCTCAATTCACGGACATTGATCAATATAGGTATGAGCAGAAACAAAACGAGTCTGGACCGAGTGCCATTGAGATACACAACCAGATTTTTGGTGGTGGGGGCAACGCACCTGGGACCGTGAAGCAGGATGAGAACGGGAATTGGTACGCTGTAAAACAGTTGGATAATTCAAATGCTCTTGGACGGGATTACAGCATTGATCCGAAGGACAACAGCGCGGGACCGACGTTTGGGGCTAATGTATCTAAAGACATAGAGGAGATGTTTCCTAACGAGGTAGCTGCTGCGGGTGGGTCTTCTGATTTTGAGGGAAGTATTAAGGATATATTCAAGGACACGGATGTAGATTCGTTGGGTTATGATCCTGTTACTGGGACGTATAACAAGCCTGTTGTTACTGCGCCAGTTGAAACAGATATCGCCCAACCTGGGGACTTGGATATACCCGAGGTTACGACTGAGATGTTAGACGGGACACCTGTTTTAACTATGGAAGAGATTGAGAAGTTAGCGACGGAAGCGATAGACACTGCTCCTGATCTTACTTTTACTCCTGTTGGAGGTCCGGGCACCTTTACTCCTGGTTCTTTGCCTGCTGCACCTATTGAAAGCGTTATATCAACTGGTGGTCCTGGGACATTTACTCCTGGTTCTTTGCCTGCGGGAGATCCAGATGCCCTCGATCCGAGGGGTGATCAGATTGTATCACCTACTGGTACAGGTATAGGAACTTCCACTACTCCTGTTGGAGCCAACGACACTACAGAGGCGTTGTTAAACCTTGTTGATGGTATTGCATCGGGGGATGTTGGACTAGCCGAGGCGGATGCCACATCAAAGTTATTAGAAGGTGAAGATCTTACGGATGACGATATAACTGCGTTGATGCCTCCTTCAACTGGTGGAGACGAAACAGTAGGCGGTTTCACAGAAGCGGGATTAGCGGAGGAAGTAGCTAAGTATACAGGAGATGCGAAGGTCGTGGACCTTGCCGCTTCTGTTCTTAATGATTTAGGTTCTGAAGTTGGGCAGACTACGACAGAGGATGCAATAGAGGCTCTTAAAGCCAGGATTGGTTCTCCCTATGATACGAATGTGAGCGCAGCGGAAGTAGCGGCAACTCTTGGGTTGATTCAAGGTACACCGATTACGTCTAATGAGCTTGATGCGTTGATGCCTGAGTATAATTTTTTCAAGCCTGATTCGGGGACACAGCTTCTTTTGGAGGGGTCGGGTGCTCTGACAACGAAGATGTTGGGTAATTTTGTTTCAGCAATGGAAAATATAGGGGGTCTTCCTTCTTTGGGATTCACGGGGGTTCAGGAGTTTGGCGAAGATTTACGTGCGCAGGGAGAGGCCGCGCAGCTTGAGGTTTTAGGGAAGCTGCAAACAGAGGCACCTGATACTTTTGATGCACTTAACAGACCCATCATGGGGGATGAGGGTTTTGACTTTGAAGCTCTTGCAGCGAAAGGTTACTACTCTTCTATTCCTACTATATTAGGTTTGTCTGGTATTCCATTTGGAGTAACAGCAGCGTTGGTTACAGGTGGTATCATGACGGGTGCTGAAGTTGGGACGGAAGCTAGGGATGACACGTATAACACTGCTGTAGAAATGGGATACTCTGTGGCAGAGGCTGAAACTCTTAGTAGATCTGCTTCTACACTAGCAACTGCATTTGGTATGCCGATTGGTGCACTAAGTAACGTTTTATTCTCTACTGTGTTGCCCGGATCTGGTGCAGGATCGATTGCAACAATCGCGGGTAACATTGCAGAGGAAGCAGTAACTGAAGGATATATCGAGCAGAATGCTGCTGCGGGAGCAGTAGATCTTGTGCTTGGCACTGATAAGTTTGGTAAAGCGTATAGTATTGATGAAGGAATCGTGGGCGCTCTTGTTGGTGGTGGTGTTACGATAGCCACAATTAACAACGCTATAAACAAGTCTATTGAATCCCCTGCTCCACCGGGTGGTGAAACTTCTGCGGGTGGTGAGGCTTCTACGGGTGGACCGAGTGCCACGGATCTTGCAACTGCATCTGAAATTCTAAACTCTGGTGCTGATGTTTCGATAGTCACGGACAGTAACGGTGATTTAATTATCACGGACACAGGCACTGGTCAGAGTGTAAATGTAGGATCTGTTATTTCTTCTTCTGTTCCGATTAGCGGTTCGGAGACCACGGCTGCTGATTTAACGGCTGCGGAGCAATCAGTTGTATCTGGAGCTTCGGATGTGACTATTGTTGCTACAGGTGGAAATATAACGCTGACGAATAATCAAACAGGATTTACCGCTGTGTTACCATCAAGATCTAGCAACGATAGCACAAGTATTATGGAGGTAGTCACAGCGGTGGAAAACAACGATTCCACTGGTGTTACAAATGCGGGAGCCACGATTTCTACAGGGTCTGAGACAGCAGGAGGAATAAGCACTCTTGTTCCAGGAACCACGGATACAACGGGAACAAATACGGGGGTAACAACAACAGCAGGAGCCGACTCAACTACAACGACGGTAGGTGTGGGTTCTACTGAGACGATTACATCAGGGAATACTCAGATCACAACATCTGTGGATGCAAATGGGAATACCACGGTTATGACAACCAACACGAACACGGGTGTCGGTGAAACAACCACAGTTCCTGCGGGTAGTAACACGACCATCTCGAGTGGGGTTACGGAGATAACTGTAAATGCTACCAACACGGGGACCACTACTACGGCGGTAACAAATACTGGGACCAATGTACCCGCAGCGGTAACTGAGACTGCCACTAATGTACCCGCAGCGGTAACAAATACCACGGACGTTGGAACTCTTACAACATTCACAGAAGAAGACGATGATTTTTCATCAGATACTACGTTCACGCCTACAACAGAGTTTACACCTACGGATGACGATACAACAGAGGATCCTGTTGGTGAGCAAGCACCGGGGTACACGTCTGGAATAGCGGGATTATCTGGAGCGAGACCTACGGTTGCGCCGTATTATCAGCCACAACAAACTGGTCAATATTCTTTCTACGTGCCACAACCGGGAGTGGATCAAACAGTTCCTGCGGGACCAGTTATGTCAGATCCAACGTCTTACTTGGCACCTACTGCGAATCCGCAGTATGGGTATGGATACATTGCTCCGAATGCGGAGCTTGAGTATTTGAGAAGACTAGCCGAGATTCAAGGCACGGGGGCCGAGAAGTTACCTTCTGAGAACCTGATGGATGGCTCATGAATCTACAAACACTTCCTGAAGAAGCGTTAAAAGAAATCTTAGCACTGACTGAGGCTAAGAAAACATTAGATTTGAGGGAAAAAGCGCAAGATTATTTCATGCCCTTTGCTCATCATGTGTATGAGAACTTTATTGAGGGCAGGCACCATCGAGTTATTGCGGAAAAGCTTGAGCAAGTGGCGCAGGGTAAGTTAAAGCGGTTGATAATCAACATGCCACCTCGTCATTCTAAGTCTGAGTTTGCTAGTTTTTTGATGCCTGCGTGGTTTTTGGGTAGAAACCCTAAGTTAAAGATTATTCAGGCTACTCACAATACTGAGTTAGCTGTTCGTTTTGGTAGAAAAGTGAGGGACTTGATCGATGATCCGGCTTATAAAGAGATTTTTCCGAATACTCACCTTAAAGAAGACAACAAAGGTGCAGGTAAGTGGGGTACAGACAAAGGCGGAGAGTACTTCGCGGCGGGGGTAGGTGCTGCGGTAACTGGTCGTGGTGCGGATTTGTTTGTTATTGACGACCCACACTCGGAACAAGACGCTCTAAGCGAGAGTGCATTTGATAATGCGTATGAATGGTACACTTCTGGACCTCGTCAGAGGCTTCAACCGGGTGGTGCAATCATAATTGTTATGACTCGATGGGGTAAAAAGGACTTGACAGGCCGTTTGATAGCGGCACAGGGCAGTGATGTCTTGGCAGATCAGTGGGAAGTTGTGGAATTTCCTGCGATTCTACCGTCAGATGACCCATTATGGCCTGAGTTTTGGGAGAAAGACGCTTTACTGGGGATAAAAGCGTCGTTACCTGTAGGAAAATGGAATGCACAGTGGCAACAAACGCCAACTACGTCCGAATCGGCCATAGTTAAGAGAGAATGGTGGCAATCTTGGGAAAAAGAGGCTATTCCTCCTATTAAATACATTATTCAGTCGTATGATACGGCGTTTTCCAAGAAAGAATCAGCAGATTACAGCGCGATTACGACTTGGGGGGTGTTTGAACCAGACGAAGGTGGGGCAGATAACTTAATTCTTATGGATGCACGGCGAGGTCGTTGGAATTTCCCAGAATTAAAAGAGATTGCTTATGATGAACACGAATACTGGGAGCCTGACATGGTGATTGTAGAGGCAAAAGCGACGGGTACACCCTTAATTGACGAGTTACGTTTACGTGGAATACCTGCTTTGGGCTTCTCTCCAGGCAAAGGAAAAGATAAAATAACTAGAATGCACATGGTTGCGCCATTGTTTGAAGCGGGTGTAGTATGGGCACCAAGTGATAAAAAGTTTGCAGATGAGGTAATTGAAGAGGTAGTGTCATTTCCTAATGGCGATCATGATGACTTTTGTGATAGCATGACACTAGCATTAATGCGTTTTCGTCAGGGTGGGTTTATTTCCTTACACGGCGAGAACGAAGAAATTGACGAGTATCGTCCTAGACGGGAGTATTACTAATGGCATTGCCACCACTTGTAGATTCAGGGATTAGACCCGAAGACATGGCAGCAGACGCAACGTCTGTTGATGTATCTGTGCCACAGCCCCAAGACTTTACTGGTGGGGCGGAAGTTATAAGCGACGGACAGGGCGGAGCAATAGTGCAAAGCTTGGCGGATATAATAGCAGCAGAGGAAGCTGCTATACCTGAACCCAATCACACAGACAATTTAGCGGAGTTTTTAGATGAAGCGTATCTTGGAGAAATCTCGTCGGATCTTAGGGGCTCCTATGAGGATGATATGGAGTCTCGTTCTGAGTGGGAAGAGACTTATACAAAAGGTTTGGATCAGCTTGGTGTCAAGTATGAAGAGCGTAGTCAGCCGTTTGAAGGGGCTTCTGGGGTCACGCACCCGTTAATTTCAGAAAGCGTAACTCAGTTTCAGGCGCAGGCATACAAAGAAATGCTACCTGCGGGTGGTCCTGTTCAAACACAGGTTCTTGGTTTGCAGGATGCAGCCCGTGAGGAGCAGGCTTCTCGTGTAAAAGACTTTATGAACTACCAGATTACAGAGGTCATGGAAGAGTTTGACCCTGATATGGATCAGTTATTGTTTTATTTACCGTTGTCTGGTTCTTGTTTTAAGAAGGTTTATTTCGACGAAGCGAAACAAAGACCTGTTTCTAAGTTTGTTCCTGCACAGGATTTAGTAGTATCTTACGCAGCTTCTGATCTACAGACGGCTGCACGGGTTACACATGTTCTGCGTATAGATGCAAATGAAGTTCGTAAAATGCAGATTGCAGGATTCTACAGGGATGTAGAGTTAAGTAAGAATGACGATGAAGAAAACGAAGTACGACAGAAGATCGATGAGATACAAGGCACTTCTCGTGGATATACAGATGATGTGTTCACGATACTGGAGATGCACGTAGATTTAGACCTTGAAGGGTTTGAGGATATAGCTCCAGATGGAGAACCCACAGGTATAGCTCTGCCATACATTGTTACGATAGACGAGGGATCAGGGAAGGTTCTTGCGGTTCGACGTAACTTTGAGGAGGGTGCTGATCTAGCAAGGAAGCAACAATATTTTGTTCACTACAAGTTTATGCCAGGTCTGGGCTTTTATGGCTTTGGTCTGATTCACATGATTGGTGGTCTTGGTCGTGCGGCAACGAGTATCCTTCGACAGTTAATCGATGCGGGTACACTTGCTAACCTCCCGGCAGGATTCAAGGCCAGAGGCGTGAGGGTTCGTAATGATGACGAGCCTTTACAGCCGGGTGAGTGGCGGGACATAGATGCACCTGGGGGCAACATAAGGGACGCACTTATACCGCTTCCGTACAAGGAACCTTCAGGTACACTCGCACAGCTTCTAGGATCCCTCATAGATAACGGAAGACGATTTGTGTCACTGGCAGATCAACAAACGTCAAACATGAATCAGGAGGCTCCTGTGGGCACTACAGTGGCTCTGTTGGAACGTGGCATGAAAGTCATGTCTGCTATTCACAAGCGTCTCCACTACGCTCAGAAGAACGAGTTCCGTATACTAGCTAGGATCTTCAGAGATAATCTACCACAGGAATATCCGTATGATGTGGCAGGAGGGGACCGTAAAGTCATGGCCTCTGACTTTGATGGTCGTGTTGATGTGGTTCCTGTTAGTGATCCGAATATCTTTTCTATGGCACAAAGGGTAACATTAGCACAGACGCAGCTACAGCTTGCTCAGTCTAATCCACAAGTACACAACCTACACGCAGCGTTTCGTCGTATGTATCAGGCTCTCGAGGTTCAAAACATTGACGAGATACTACCTCCCCCACCACAGCCACAGCCATTAGACCCTCTTATTGAGAATGCTCGTGCCTTGACTGGGGAGTTACTGATGGCCTTTGACGGTCAGGATCATGACGCTCATATCGAACTTCATGTCATGTTTATGAAGACTCCTATTGTTATGACCTCTCCACAAGTTATGGGTATATTGATGGGACATATTCAAGAACATATATCTAAGAAAGCTCGTGAGATGGTTGTAACGGAGATCCAAGGACTTATCTCTCAGGTTCAACTTATGGCTCAATCTGGTGCACTTGAGCCACAGGCTGCACAACAACAGATCATGGAAGTTCAGCAACAGATGCAAAATCCAGAGGAGCTAGAGAAAGCAGTAGCTCTACAGGAGATGCAGTTGATGAACGAGCTTATGCCGAAGATTACGCCACAAGGAGAGGATCCAATGAAAGATCCACTTGTACAAATCAGAATGCAGGAACTTGGTGTAAAGCAACAAGACATGCAGCGTAAAGCTTTGGATGATGCAGCGCAAATCGATCTAGAGATGCAAAAGATGCAACAACGGGCTACTACTGATGCGGCTAGGATTGAAAGCATAGAAGATATAGCTGATCAGAGAAATGACACTAATCGTGAACGTATAGAAGTTCAGCGTCAAAAGATGCAACGAGGTGGTTAATGGACCCAATTTCATGTGTTGCCCTAGCGACAGGTAGCTTTAAGGCGCTCAAGGCAGCTATAGGAGCGGGGAAAGATCTACAAGATATGTCAGGAACTTTGTCTCAGTGGGGCAAAGCTTTCTCTGATTTTACTAACCTTGAAGAGAGAGAAAAGAACCCTCCGTTTTGGAAGAAAACGTTTAGGGGGTCTGACGAAGAGACTGCTCTTGAAATCTTTGCCCAAAAGAAAAAAATGGAGCAGATGAGGGCAGAGATCAAAGATCATATCTCTTGGAACTATGGCCCGAGTGCGTGGAAAGAAGTCTTGGCGATAGAAGCAAGTATGCGTAAGCAGAGAAAAGATGAACTGTATCGTAAACAGGAGCAGGTCGATGCGGCTATTAACTTTGCTATTGGTGCTTTTATCTTTGTGATAAGTGGTGGTATTTTATTTATTGCTTTTTATTTTTTAGGAAAATGGCAAGGTAGGTGGTAAATGTGGGTTTTACTTTGGGTTCAATTAACAACTAACACAGCTAGTGGTAATGAATTTGAACATTATCACGTAGGAAGTTATACTAAACAAGAAGTGTGCGAATTAGCAAAAGAAGAGGCTAAAGTTCTTGTAACGAACGAAAAATCAAAAATAGTGTGCATTAAAATAGAATTGTGACACTTAGAGAATTTCACGGAAAATACATAGTATATGACAAACAAGGAAAGATTGTTATAATCACACGGGAAAAAAGAATAGCAGTTGCGTATGCGAGGTCAAAGAAATGACAGAGTTTGATAAGGCTGATACTAATAACAACGGTGTCATAGAACGTGTTGAGTGGAACAAACTGGCCTTAGAAGACCGCAGATTAGAAATGATTGACCGGGATCTCAAGCGTAATGCCGAAAGGCGGTTTACAGGTTTTGCTTTGATGGGAATGTTGATCTATCCGTTTATTATCTTGCTTGCTTCGGTGCTTGGATTTGACAAAGCGGCAAGTTTAATAACAGATATAGCAAGTGTATATGTCATAGCAGCCTCTGGAGTGGTGGCAGCTTTTATGGGATTTAATGCTTACAGTGCAAAGGCTGAGAGCAAGAAGACCAGTATACAGATGGAGGAGAATTAATGTTACAGTCTATAATTGGACCGATAGCGGGTTTAGCAGGAAGTTGGCTTGATGCTAAAACGCAGGCTCAGACGGCGAATGCTAAACTAAAACTTACTGAGGCCGAAGCCAAAGCTAAGATAATGATGAGTAAAGAAACAAGTGTTGCCGATTGGGAACGCATTATGGCTCAAGGCTCTCAGTCGAGTTGGAAGGACGAATATTTTGTAATTATTTTAAGTATTCCATTAATTTTATGTTGGATTCCAGGCACGGAAGGTTGGGTTGATCGTGGCTTTGAACAGCTTTCCAAAGCGCCGGACTGGTATTTTTACAGCTTGGGTATAGCAATCTCTGCATCGTTTGGTGTTAGGGGCGTACAGAAATTCTTTAAGAGGTAGTTATGAAGTATATGAAAGACATCGTGGTATTAGTACTTGCCGTAGGACTCATGGGTATCCTTGGTTTAATTGTTTATGATGAGTTTAAAATGGCAAATGAGCACGGCGGAGAGCTTGATGAAAACATTATAGGTTTACTACAGATGAGTATGACAGGCGTAATAGGCGTTGTTGGGGGCTATATAGGAGGCAAGTCCAATGGCTGATATGAAAATACCTGTTGCCCTAGTATTTGCTATGGCGGTGCAATTAGTTGGTTTGGTGTGGTATATTAGCAACATCGTTCACGACATAGAACATCTTCAAGGCCAAGTGTCCACGCAACAAGATATTATTAATTTGTTGAATGATGATGTAAATGATCTTTGGGTATTCTGTACTTTTACTGAAAACAAATGGGCAGAAGCCTACATAGACGATATGGTGTATGAACGTGTTTGTGGAACAAAAGAGGTTGTAAATGAGTGAAGCATTAAAAACATTACAGGAAAAGATAGGATCTTCACCTGACGGTGCGTTTGGT
>WLWF01000497.1_pt1 | contig 37687 bp, 57 predicted proteins | sample 6718331 | NCBI WGS metagenome assembly WLWF01 (sample SAMN12718692, study PRJNA515312) | sponge metagenome | isolation source: marine sponge | host: Mycale hentscheli | place: New Zealand: South Island, Marlborough, Capsize Point | collected 2003-05-01 | reverse complement strand
CATGAAAGAGAAAGGTTTGCTGAAGGGGTAGAAATACCTATGGAAGAGATACTGGAAATATTTGAAATGGATTTAAACAGAGCGGCAGCTGGTGCTGATTCTTTAATAGAAGAATGCATTGGTCACGACCTACCTCAACACGTGGGTGAGGTTATACTGGAAATGGTTTTTCAACTTGGAACTCAAGGTGTCCGAAATTTCAAGAAGATGTGGAAAGCGATGCGGGTTAAAGATTGGAAAACCGCATCACTAGAAATGAAAGATTCGAAGTGGTGGAAACAGACACCGAAGCGCTGTGAACACTTGGCTGAAATTGTTGCAAACTCTGGACCTAATTATTAAAGAGTTCTTCTAATAAAATTAGGGAACTGACCTTCGTTTTTGTAGGTCATGTAGGCTGCATACCAATCTTTTTTATATTCTGCTTGGCAAAAATCTTTGATTGATTCGTCTTTGTCATCACTCTTAAAGAAATTTAAAAAATGATTCTTTGCTTTGTTGGTTAGGTTAAACATGTTTTTTCTCCTTTATTTGAGGAGAATATACATTTATTTTTTTCTTTTAGATTTGCGATTATAAGATAGCTGATGTTCTTCTACGGCCTCATACACTCCGACCTTGGACCAATGAGCCATTACAGCGTTATTAATGTCTTCTTGAAAAACTTTTAACTGACCAATTGGTAGCTCTAAAGGTACACCAATATTTTTTTGAGCTTTTTCTACTTCTTCTCTTGTTAAACTTAGGTATAGCTTGCCGTCTTGATATGCGATTCTACTCATACACCGCACATGCCTTCGCAATCATTGACGGTAACGCCACCTAATTCATCGAACATGGACATCTGACCATTGTCTTTTGCCTTTTCATCTATATCAATTTCACTTAACGGTTTACCTTCTTTGGTCACAAATACAGTGTAGCCCTCACGCATACCTTTAAAGCCACCATTAATTTTCTTTTCAAATTCAATAACATGTTGAAACTCTTCTGGTGAATTATCTTTTAAATACTTCCATTCTGTCCAAGTTTTATAAGGACAAAAAGTACAAGCTGATCTCGGAGGCTTTGGCATAGCATGATCTTCAAACCATTTCTTACACATGGCTCTCGTAATATTTCTATCTACTAGAGGATACATATTTTTAATCCAAGGCTTTCTAGCTTCTTTCACACGATATGTTTCATCACGAGATATTCCCATGATCATTTCTACAACTGTTCCTTTTTTAACACGTTGTCCTTTTTGATAACCCATATATTGTCTAATAAACTTATGAATAGGTTCTATTTTATAGTGCCCGGTACACTGACGGGTTAAGATACCCATGCTGTGTTTCTTTGGGTCTTTAGTAAAAAAAGGCGGTGTTCTTGAAGTATGTAAACCTTCTGCTGCTTCAATAGAATCTCGTTCTATATCTCCTGCACTAATAACATGAATAGGATAATTTTTAATCTTAGTCTTCATCCATTCAAACCATTCATAAACTTCTTTGGGTTCTGCCATCGTATCAGCGAATACTGCAAAGTCTGGCATAGGACCTATCTCACCATATTCATACATAAATGCTAAAGTGCTTGATTGCACTCCTGCGCCTAAAGATAATACTCTAGGACCTTTAATTAAATCAGCCATTGTTTTAACTCCTCTCCCATGACTTGCGTCGCTATGTTAATCTTATTTCTTAAACTTTGTACAATCTTTTCATCAACAGTGCCTTCGGTTACTAGGTCAACGTAAGTGACCTTTGATGTTTGTCCTATGCGGTGCACTCTATCTTCTGATTGTAATCGGACTTCTAAGTCATAAGAGTTACTATAATATATCACAGTGTGACTTCTAGTTAAAGTCAAACCATAACCACCTGTTTTAGGATTACCTACGAAATATCTCAAATCTTCTTCGTTTTGAAACCTGTCTACAATGCTTTGTCTTTCTTCACTGTGAGTGTCTCCATAAAAAGTAGCAACGGAACCTGGACCATGAACCTTGGCTATTTCTCTTGCAATGTTTTCAATATCATGTCTATAATTTGCCCAGATCAAAACCTTACCCGATGTCTCATTCAATATATTTAATAATTCTTTTATTCGGTTATTTTCTACTGGCTTTACTTCTCCGTTATCTAGTTTTACGTGCCCGCACACTATCTGATGTAGCCTTAATATTTGGGTTAGCGCTGATAGGGCTGTCAGCCTTTCTCCCTCTAGTGATGCTATGGCCATTCGCTTCATAGATACATACATATCCATTTGTTTTGGAGTCATTGATACATGACGTACTTGATATATCTTTTCAGGTAGATCAAGACAATCATCTTTAAGCACGCGGTAGCTAAAGTCTTCAATCTTTTCTGCAAGTTCTTCTAGTCTTTGATACCTTACAATCATGTTGAAGTTATGAGTGGGCATGTTTCTTCTAACCATAACGCAGTATCTGTTTTTAAAAGCCCAGAAAGAACTAAAACCCAATAAGTCTTCGTCTAAAAAAGCACATTGAGAATAAAGATCTATAGGTGATCGCGTAACAGGAGAACCTGTCATAATTCTTTTGTACTTAATCAAAGGCGACATCTTTAAAATATTTTTAGTTCGAGCAGCAGTAGGGTTCTTTATAGTTGTGCTTTCATCAATGGCCACCATGCATCGGTGAGAAAGAAAAAACTTCTTAGCAAAGTCCACTCCCTTTTTTGTACTGAACGCTTCTATGTTCATGAGAAAAATTTTAAACTTATCGTTGGGTAAAAAAACCTTATCTAATTTTTTTCTATCTTCTGCTTTGTTATCAGAGCCCCATATAAAAATGTCAGGCACAATGTGTTCTGGTAAATGATTGTTAAGTTCTCTTATCCAGTTTTTATAAACTGTCTTAGGAGCTATAACACATAAACTTTCTATGTGTCCATTGTCGTAAAGATAGCTAGAGTTATAAATAGCTACGAGAGTTTTTCCTGTACCCATTTCCATGAACCAGGCGAAATTATCTTTTTCTAAAGCTGCACCTAATGCAGCTAGCTGATGAGCAAAAGGCTCGGTTTTAAACGGATAATCTTGTAACTTATTCATAACTTTCTATTAATAAATATAGTGCTTGAAATCTATATTACAACTACTATATAATACACTAAGAAAGAAGGAAATAATGAGCACAGTTTACGTAGTACAAGAAATGCCAGGTAGGGATATTTTGTCAGCAGATAAGTATGGCAAACTAATTCCCGTCATGCCTCCAGGTCATCAGGTTGTTTTATCACCTGGTCCTGCAGTATCTAAGATAAAGAAAGTAATTAAAGAATATACTGACGATGATTACATTCTATGTCTTGGTGATCCTTCTCTTATTGGTATTGTGTGTGCTCATTGTGCAGAAATGAACAGAGGTAAATTTAATTTATTGAAGTGGGATAAGAAACATCAAAAGTATTATCCTATTGAAGTAGATTTACATAGGAGAACGTAATGAACAACGCATCAGTGCTGAGTTCTTTAGAAGAATCATCTAAAGATCTTAGTAAGTTAGATGACGGATCTTTATCCTCATTGGGATCGAAGTGTCAAGAAATCGAATCAACTATTGCTGAAATGGAGAATATAGAGGCCCATCGAAAGGACCTTAATTCAAAACTTCAGAAGTTGTATGATGAGACAGCCGATTTGCTTAGGTCAAAGAATCTTTCATCACTAACCCTCGCGAATGGATCAAAAGTAACCGCGTCCGAAAAAGTCGTAGCACATATCAAGAAAGACGTACAAGCGTCTGCCTTTGATATACTACGTGAAAAAGGATTTGGTGACTTAATCAAACGTGAGGTAAAAGCAAGCTTCGCTAAAGGCGAAGACTCTCAAGCAGAACAGTTCATTCATGCAATCGAAGAGCAAGGATTACAGCCGGTAGATAATGCCTCCATACATCCAAGCACTCTTAAAGCTTTCTTTAAAGAGCAGCTAGATAAAGGCAACCCGCACGAAATACCTTTAGATCTTTTCGGGGTACATGTTTTGAACGAAATAAAAATAAGGAGATAAATATGCGTAAGCGTAAAACCGTAAACAAAAAGAAGATGTCTGCTGCAAAAGAAGTGCAGACAAAAAAACAAAACAGTGTAGCAGCAGTTACATTGGAAAGCCTAGAAAGTCTCTCAGGTAGGGGTCTACAAAATGTATCAACAGATACAATGGCTACACCAAGAATTAAAATCTTGATGCAGCTTTCACCTGAACTTGAAGAGATTGAAGGTGCAAAAGCAGGAATGATTTACAACACGGTAACTCAAGACCTGTTCAAATCAGATGAAGGTATCAAAATTATTCCTTGTTACTTTCAGTTGCAATACGTAGAGTGGACTGATCGTGGTCAAGGAAGTTCAGCACCTGTCAACGTCTATGATGCGAGTTCTGATATTCTTTTAAAAACTAAAAGAGATGATCAGAATAAGGATAGACTAGATAGTGGCAACTATATTGATACTTGTCACAATCACTTTGTCCTAGTGATGGATAACACTGGTATACCTTCGCCAGCAGTTATTACATTTAAATCAACGCAGCTTAAACACAGTAAGCGTTGGAACACTATGATGAAGAGACAATTCTTAAAAGGTGCTAACGGTAATTTGTTTGCAGCTCCTTCGTTCGCCAACGTCTATAAGTGGGGTACGATGAAAGAGTCTAATGACAAAGGAACTTGGTACGGATGGAATGGTCCAACTAAGGATGCAGTCATTACTGAGCTACCTAACAGTGCTGAGGTTCTTCAAATGGCAAAAGAGTTTGAAGAAAGCTGTCGTAAGGGAGAAAGAAATGTTTCTTACGAAGAGAACGAAACGGCTACGAAAAGCTCTAGTGAAGATATACCATTTTAATATTAAGGGGGCTTCGGCCCCCTAACTTTTTTAGGGAGATGTTTTGGACTATAAGAAATTTAGAGAGATATTCAGAGGGTTAGATAGAGCCTACGGAGTTTATTATAAAGGTGAAACCAAAGAAAATGGTAAACTTTCCGGTAAAGCCTATATCAAGAAAGAACCTTTATTAGAAGAATATTATGAAAATCACTTACAAGGTAAGGACCCTTCATTGGGTATTGTACCTATCATGGATGACTCCAATTGTTTTTGGGGTTGTTGTGATATTGATAAGTACCCTCTTGATTTCAAAGCGATAATAAAAAAATTAAAGATTAAAAAGATCCCAATGAGTGTTTGCCGTTCAAAGAGTGGCGGGGCACATTTATTTTTATTTACTAAACAATCAGTTCCTGCGGTTACTATGCGTAACAAATTATATGAAATTGCTGCCTATTTAGGCTTTGCAGATTGTGAGATTTTTCCAAAGCAAACTGAAATTAAAGCAGACAGAGGAGATACAGGAAACTTTCTAAACTTACCCTATCACGATGGTGACAACAGCATGCGTTATGCTATGGGTGACGATGGTCAATCTCTAAGTGTAGAAGAGTTTTATAAACAATACGATGAGTTAGTTTTAACACCTAAACAATTAAAAGAAATTAGTGTAGCTGATGAATCTCGTGAACTTAAGGATGGTCCACCTTGCTTAGAAACTTTGATGGCAGAGGGGTTTCCTGAGGGCACCAGGGACAATGCTTTGTATCAATACGCCGTGTATGCAAAAAAAGCTTTTCCTGATCATTGGCAAGATAAGATTGCTGAGTTCAATCACAAGTATATGGATCCATCTCTTTCGATAGCTCAGGTTAATAAAACAATTAAACAACATGAGAAGAAAGAGTATGCATACAAGTGTAAGGATCAACCAATGTGTTCTCACTGTAATTCTAATCTATGTCGTCAACGTCAATTTGGTATTGGTCCTGACTACGAACATAAGTTTGGTGATTTAACAAAGTATCAGTCCGATGAGTCTGTTTGGTTTTTAAATGTTGATGGGCAAAGACTAGAGCTCACGACTGATCAGTTGTTTGATCAAGCAAAGTTTAGAAAAGCTTGTATGGATAATTTAAATATTTTACCTAACCCGATGAACACCAGGGACTGGACTGCTCGTATTCAACAGTTGTTACAGTCTGTGGAGATTATTGAAATGCCTAAAGAAGTTAGAAAAGAAGGTCGCTTTGAACAGCACCTGGATAACTTTATTAATGATCAAGGCAAGGCGATGAATATTGAAGAGATACTAATTGGTAAAGCGTGGTCTGATGAAGGTAAAATATTTTTTAAGATGTCTTCCTTGGAAGAATATTTACAGAAAAAAAGATTTACTGATTTTACAACAACACAAATGGGAGCTCGAATCAAGCAACTCGGTGGTGGTGACACAAGAAAAAGAGTTAGGGGTAAGGTTGTTTACATGTGGTATGTACCTGACCAAGGAACAGAAGAAGTTAATCTTGAACTACCAAGTATGAAAGAAGACATACCTTTTTAATGGACAACACTACAATTATATTTGGCCCCCCAGGGACTGGTAAAACAACAAAGCTTCTTCGTATTGTTGAAGAAGAGTTGGAACGTGGAACACCGCCCGACCGCATAGGTTATTTTGCTTTTACTCGTAAGGCTTCTTCAGAAGCTATTACACGAGCATGTTCAAAGTTTAATATAGAGAGAAAAAAGTTTTCTAATTTTAGAACACTGCATAGTTTGGCATATAGATCACTTGAGTTGGACAAGACAAACGTAATGAAAGAAGAACATTACAAAGATTTAGAAAACGTTTTACAACTACGTTTGAGTAATCCTGACTCTACAATTAATACATACGGTGCTTTTGTAGCTGAGGATATTTATATGCAGTTAATAAATCTTGCAAAGGTAAAGAACGAACCTTTGAAAAAAATATTTAATGAATATGGTCATGTGCCTGGTGGTTGGTTAAAGCTAGATTATGTCGACCGCGCATTAAGAGAATATAAAAAGGAAAGAAATCTATTTGATTACACTGATATGATTATTGAGTATAACAAACAAAAACCAGATCCTCTTCTGGATGTATTGATTGTTGATGAAGCTCAAGACTTATCTTTTATTCAGTGGGAGATGGTAAAAAACATGCAGGTTCAAGTTGACAGAGTTTATATTGCTGGAGATGATGACCAGGCTATTTTTAAATGGTCCGGGGCTCAGCCAGAGTTCTTGATAAATTTACCAGGGAAAAGAGAGATACTTAATCAGTCCTTTCGTGTGCCTATTGCAGCGCATCGGGTGGCTAATAGTCTTGTATCCAGGATAGAAAATAGAGTACCAAAAGATTATAAACCCAATCCTGTCTCTGGTTTTTTAGAAAGACATGTTCATCGTTTTGATTCAGTAGACTTGAAGCACGGATCATGGCTCTTGTTAGGCAGGACAAACTACATTGCTGAACAGCTTGTAGAGGATCTTCGTGGCATGGGTGTATATTATGAAAAATTTGATAACCCTTCTGTATCACAGAAATTGGTTGAAGCTATACGCACCTGGGAAACTTTGCAAAGAGGAGAACAAGTAAACTTTAATCAGGTTAAAAATTTATACTCTTATTTAAAGTTGGAGAAGGATGTAGCAAGAGGTCATAAAGGTTTGACAGGTGTTGATGAAAAGAAAATATTTAACATTGCAACACTTGGAACGGAACACGGTTTAAAAGTAGAACAACAAACCCCCTGGCACTATGCTTTAACACAAGTATCTGAAACAATGAAAGTTTATGTTTTATCTTTGTTAAGAAACAATGAAGAGATAGATCTTAAACCTAGAATAAAAGTTTCAACCATACATGGTGCAAAGGGTGGTGAAGCAGATAATGTTATGTTGTGCACTGACATTACTAAAAGAGTTGAGGAAGGTTATTTAAAAAACCCTGATGACGAGAGAAGAGTATTTTACGTTGGAGCGACCAGGGCAAAACAGTCCTTGCATCTTGTTGCTAGTCAAAGTAATTTAGAATTCTCAGAAATTTTTAGATGACAAAACACAATTGGATATTACCAGAATATAAAGAAGAAAGGATAGACCCTTATATGAGCAATCAAATACCGATGTTTCAACCACCGAGTGAGTGGTTGCCGCCTGAAAACATTCCTAATTTAGATGACGCAAAAGAAATAGCAATCGACCTGGAGACAATGGATCCTGAAATTAAAACTAAAGGACCTGGTTGGGCTACCGGGGAAGGAGATGTTATCGGTGTTGCCGTAGCTGTTGAGGGTTGGAAAGGATACTTTCCTTTAAAACATCCTGGTGGTGGTAACTTTGATGAAAAAATATTTTATCGTAATTTTAAAAAGATGATGGCACTGCCTAATAGAAAAATATTTCATAATGCTATGTATGATGTGGGTTGGCTTAAACGTAAAGAGATTCAAGTAAATGGTAATTTAATAGATACTATGATAGCTGCACAAATCATTGATGAGAATCGTATGGGTTATTCTTTAAATGCCGTGGCTAAAGATTATTTAGGTGAGAAAAAATCAGAGGCTTTGTTATATGAAGCGGCAAAAGAATGGGGTGTTGATCCTAAGGGTGAGATGTGGAAGTTACCTGCTCAGTTTGTCGGGCCTTATGCAGAGCAAGACGCAGAGCTCACTTTGAAGTTATGGGGTCGCTTAGAACCTGAAATATATAAACAAGATTTAGTTTCCGTCTTCTCGTTAGAGACCAATATACTCCCGGCTCTAATTGAGATGAAGTGGAGAGGTGTTCGTGTTGACACCAATCGTGCTGCTCAAATTAAAGAGAAACTCTTGGAAGAAGAAAGCATTCTTCTTTCAAAAATCCAAAACATCTCAGGGGTTTCTGTTGATCTTTGGGCGGCACGCTCAGTTGCGAAAGCTTTTGATGCCATGGATATTTCTTATGAGAAAACTGCGAAAGCAAAAGAACCTAAGTTTGATAAAAACTTTTTAGCGACACATCCAAGTAGCCTGGCTAAGTTGGTCGTTCAGGCTCGTGAGATTAATAAAGCTAGAACTACTTTTATTGATACGATTATGAAACATCAAAAAAATGGTCGTATACACGCTGAGATACATCAGATGAGATCTGATCAAGGTGGGACTGTTACAGGTAGATTCTCAATGAGTAATCCTAACTTACAGCAGATACCTGCAAGAAACCAAAAGATCGGACCCTTAATAAGAAGTTTATTCATACCTGAAGAAGGAGCGAAGTGGGGTTGTTTTGATTACAATCAACAAGAACCACGGCTCGTGGCTCACTACGCTGCCATAACCAGGAATGGTTTAGAAGGTGTTGATAAAATTATTGATGGATATAATAGTGACCTGGACTTTCATGGCACTGTTGCAGAAATGGCTAACATTGATCGTAAGATTGCAAAGACAATTAACCTGGGTCTCTTCTATGGTATGGGTAAAGGTAAATTAAAAAGTCAATTAGGATTAAACGATGAGCAGGCAGAAGAGTTATTTAAAACTTATCACAGTAGAGTTCCTTTTGTAAAACAGCTCACGGACCAGGCATCAAAGTCTGCACAAGAAAATGGTTTTGTGAGAACACTACTTGGACGTAAGTGTCGTTTTGATTTATGGGAGCCCGCAAGCTTCGGTATTCACAAACCACTGACCAGGGACCTAGCAACCAGGGAACATGGAAAAAATATTAGACGCGCATTTACATACAAAGCATTAAATAGATTGATACAAGGTAGTGCTGCGGACATGACAAAGAAAGCAATTTTAGATTTATACAAAGAAGGAATCATTCCTCACATCCAGGTTCATGATGAATTAGACTGTTCTTTTGAATCTGAGATCCAGGCAAAGAAGATTGAAAAGCTCATGGTTGAATGTGTCGACTTAAAAGTGCCAGTTAAGGTAGATTGTGAAATTGGCGCAAATTGGGGCGAAATTAAGTAAAAAAAATCGGTTTTAAGAGCCATACAGGGGTGATGTATGAAAGCCCCTGTATGATTGGATCCGGTGATTTTGGGAGGATTAGTTGTTTTACCTCCAACTTTCAGAACACAGATAAACATCTTCTATAATCTTACTCGAACCAAAGCTAATGACCTCAAACACTTGTCCGTCAGTCATTTCGCCCTGTGCCTTACAGCTCTGTTAAAACTGTTTTTCAGCCACAATATTGAACTGATCACATTCAATAACCGGATATACTTATATGGGGGGTTTGTATTTTTTTTCAACTAATAAATAATATTTTTTTAGGAGTTGACATAATTAGTTGAGATATTATATAATAACCATAGAAATACAGAAAGGAGGTTCAACATGGAATATTCAATACCTAGTTGGGTCGAAATTTTACTTATAAACGTTGATGAGGAAGGAAGTGAAGATGATTAGTATTATCTTTGGATGCATTGTAGCCATTCTAATTGTTAATCATTTAGGGTGGATATAATGACAGACGTATCACGATACAAATCAGTAGCTATTAAGAAAGATAGTTATAAGAAACTAAAAGGCATGGCAGATCAAGATTATAGATCAGTGGCAGGCTTTATAGAATATTTAATAGACAAAGAACTCGAGGAGAGAAGAAATGCCAAATAAGAAAGAGCCAGAAAATATTACAGTCCCTGGCGTTATATTACAGGATTGTATAATTACATTAGTAGGTGATTCACCTTTAATTTGTAACAAGTGGTCTGAAAAGGCTAAACAAGAAATAAGAGACAAACAGATGAAGATAGCTAAGGCTGCGGGTAGAGAAGCAAAGAACCCTGAAAAATGTTTTAAGGATTCTTTATATGCAATGCCTAATGGTAAAGCGTATGGCTTTCCGGCCATTGCTTTCAAAGCTGCTGCAGTTAATGCATGTTCTCACATTGAAGGACTAACAAAGGTAGCCGCTCGTGGTTCCTTTCATATTCCTTGTGACTTAATTGAGATCAAAGGTAAGCCTGTGATGAGAGAAGACATGGTACGTGTAGGTATGGGTGCTGCTGATCTTCGATATAGAGGCGAGTTTACTAAATGGGAAGCAGATGTTCCTGTAAGGTATAATGCCAATGCCTGGTCAATTGAACAATTGATTAATGTATTTAATGTTGCTGGTTTTGCATCAGGAGTTGGTGAATGGAGACCACAAAAGAATGGTAACTTTGGAATGTTTAAAGTAACTAACGTGACTAAGATCGAAAGAAAAAGCGGTGTTAAAGTTGCGTAAGAGAAAAATAATCCAGGAATATCAATTCCGAAATGGTACACGTTATTCAGTGGACCCTCAGGTTGTTGGAGAACATCTTGAGGAGATCACTAATAAGCACGGGGGACTCAACCCACACCTTGTGGTGAGAGAGGCAGAAAGAAAGAACTCACCTCTTCACGATTGCTTTACGTGGGATGATACTGCAGCTGCGGGGAAGTATCGATTGCAAGAAGCAAGGATGTTAATTGGTTCTGTCATGGTCGTCACGCAGCAGATAGACGAACCAATTCGTGCTTTTCATAGTGTTAAGGTAAATACGGAATCTTCAGAAGACGACGCTGAAACCCGTGCTTACGTTTCACTGGATGTTGCGTTGAGCGATGAAGAATATCGAAGACAGCTTCTTCAACAAGCTGCCCGAGAACTAAACACTTGGAGAAAAAAGTATGGTGAATTACAAGAGCTATACAAATTTTTCTCCGAGGCTCAACGTATCATTGAAAGATATTCTGCATAATGTAGAATGACAAGTAGCGTGTTAGAATTAACTCTAACAACAATTTAATGAAAGGTAGTTGTATATCTTTTGCGAATTGTCATTAGATCTAGTGTCTCTTGCAAAATTTACTGGACTAACACGCTACTAATTTAGAAAGGAAAGAATGATGAACTATAGGTTTGATCACATTATTGATTTATTATTAACGAAACATGGTTGGATAAGAGTACCTCTCTACATTCCAGAAGAGGAGTTAAATGGTCAGTAAAATCGGTTGGGAAGAAGAAGAAAGAATGGATACTTATAGAAAATTGTATGAGAAGGTAGAGGATGCAGTGATTGCTTTAAATAAAGCGAAAGATCTAAAAGCTTTTCTTTATCTTGATATCATGCAACAACAACATTTTAAAAACACGATAGATGATTTAGAAAGTTTTCTATCAGTTATAGAGGACGGATCGTCTATCGAATAGGCAGGCCAGGTATGTCCAGGTTTGGTATGATCCGGACGGGCTAGGAACGGTGAGGCAGGCGTGGTAAGTTAGGTTCAGGACAGGTAGGATTTGGAATGTTGTGGATTGGTGAGGCAGGATAGGTAAGGCGAGCATTGGTCAGGATCGGTTTGATTGCGGCAGGCCAGGTGGGGCGGGGATAGGTGCGGATAGGACAGGTTAGTTGTGGAACGGCAGGCAAGGTCAGGTTTTGCGGGGTAAGGTGCGTTGTGGACCGGTGTGGTGAGGCAGGCGTGTTGGGGTAACTTACGGTAGGTTTAGGAAGGGTATGGCAGGCGTGGTGAGGCCGGGTACGCTCTGGTGGTAGCAAGGTGTGTTGAGGCAGGTGAGGTGAGGTTGGTTGCGTTTTGTTATGGCGAGTTTAGGCAGGCGGGGTGAGGTGCGTTCAGGCGAGGAGTGGATGTAGATGGCGAGGAGAGTTTTGGTTTGGCCGGAAAGGAGAAGAACATGTTCAAAATGCTCATGACCGGTAGCCAGGCAATGAAGATTGTCAAGGACTACGTAACAAAAGATATTGCTCACAGTAATGTAACTGAGGCAGTTCTTGCGTTAGAGAACTATATAAAAAGTTTGGAAAAAAGTGTGAAGTGAGATATTCTGGAGACGGATTATCAATCCCACCCAATCCAAAGGGCCGACACCTGGTCTGTAGCTTCGTAAAACAGGCATGTGGTGTGACTGATGGAGAGACATCAATAGGAGCTAAGAAATGAAACATAAGAATAAAACGATTCAAGAATTTTTGAATTTAAGTGAGACAGGGGTTAAGGAAGTTGCTAAAGACGAAAAAGAGGCAATGAAATTAAGAAATGTTATAGAAATAGCATTAAGGCGTAACGCTCCAGATTGGCTGAAAGAGTTAATCGAGGAAGACGACACACGGATCACGAAACACTAAAAAGTCAATATCAAAGATTGTTTGCGGTTGGGATAAGATTTTTATATATTGGACTTTCGTCACTAAAAAAGGAGGTCCAAATGGAAAACATAGAAGAGAAATATCAAGAAGCGCTTCAGGCGATAGCTTACCTGCACAATGAATTACTGTCTGTAAAGCATTGTCAGTGCGATGATGAATCAGAAGAAGCGGAAGAGGATAACGGGGCCTAATATAGGCCTTCGTGTCCCTGCTCAAAGTATTTAGCTTCTTTGTGCCTTTTCCAGAAATCTTTTCCATTCGCTACGATAATGTTCCACTCCCGATGATTAAAACGTTCTGTTGAACCATCTTTGTATTCCACTTCGTAGATCATTTCATGACCTCCAGCGTCCGTCTTCTGTTCAAACACCTTAAGGTTATTAATTATATCTCTTAGCCTCATGGTATTTTAAATACTTTACTTCTTTTACCATACCTTTGGGAATAATTGCAACCCTTCCTCCTTCTTGTCCTCCGTCATCGCACCAGTCCGCCATTAACGACATTTCTTCATCATCGTCCTTGACAAGCCAACCAACGGAAAAACATCCGGCTGCAGTCTTCTTAATGATATCTTTATATTCAACCCAACCTGAAAAAGGTTCAGTTGCATCTTTCCATCGGACTATAACAATTGGCGTAGTCTTCAGGTTAAATTTCATGGTTGGGTGTGTAAGATATTTTGACCAGGCACTAATTTCGAACATTTTGTGAGCTCCGTTCCTTTTGATACACTAAACCATTGTTCGTGTCCTGTGATGTAATCTATGGAACTTGCATCAACGCATTTTGATTTACCGAACGTATCTCTTACGGCTTGTTGTACAGATGCCAGGGACATATCATCACCGACCATGGTCCCGCCATCTTTAAGCTTGGGCCACCAGTGTAGTATGTCTTCCATAACAGGTTCGTATTCATGTGCTCCGTCGATAATGATTCCTTGAAAATGTTTTTCTGGAAATCTAGCTAATGTATTTGCATCGTCTGATCTTGATTTTAACGGTGTAAGAACACCTTTTGAAATAAACTCTTTACAGTTGTCTTGAAACTTTTCAAAGAAGCCACCTTTAATATCTAAGCCAGCATGTTCAGAGCTCCCTTCGAAAGTATCTAATGCGTAGAGGTGAATTTTTTTTCCTGAGTTAATAATATTTGTTGCCAGGTACGATGTTGATCGGCCCATGAAACTTCCTATTTCTAAAATTTCATCTCCGTCTTCACAATGATCTAAAAGTTGATCGTATGCTTCGTGCATATTAAACCAACCAGGTATCTTAAAATAAGTATGCTTCATTTTATTCTTTCCTTTATAAATTCTAATATTCGTCTGATACTAATGCCAAAACCAATTAAGGTCAAAGACACTTGTTCTTTTGTTTCTTCGTCTGTTATGGTGACTGTTATATCTCTATATTTCATTTCTGTAGATCTGTGGGACAGGATAGGAATATATTGCGGAGACAACATAAATTCAAAGTAGGAGGAACGAGTCCCACAAATCATGTATGTACTATAGCTTAAAAATTGATAAATTTATACAATGAAATACTTCTTGATAATATGGTTATGTATTAATGATCCAAGTATGGAATTGAAAAATACCTGTCAACAATTGATCATGGACCAGGAACCAATGAATTCATTATTAGAATGTAGAACAAGAGCCAATTATTTGTGGAAAGATTTGCAAAATTCCGGTGATATTTACATGTCATACTTTTGTGCTTTAAAGGTGTAACGTTGTGCATATAGTATTAAAAATATAAATACAAAAATAAAAAAAGAAATTTGCTCAAATGTTACGTAACACTATATATATATTACTATTATCATTATATATCAGGGATAGTAGGGTGTTACGTGGGTGTAACGTGGAGTCCTAACGTAACGTTACGTTGGGATTAATTGGGTATTGAAATTGGGATTAATTGCCCTAAAGTGTATCGTGATGACAGAATCTCACGTTACAGACGTTACAACGACGTTACAGGAAAGATTTGAACATTTCCCTGGTTTAACTCCCAAGCAAGCAAAATTCGCACAGCTTATAGTTTTGTATGAAGGAAGAAAAACTGCCACAAAAATAGCAGAAGAATGTGGCTTCTCTTCTAAGACTGCAAGACAACAAGCAAGTAATATGCAAAACCCAAAAATGTTTCCAAAGGTTGTTGATGCAATAAATCATTATCGTGTTCAGTTTTATCGTAAGTATGAAACAAGCTATGATAAACATTTAAAAAGAATGTATGAGCTATCTTCAAAAGCAGAAGAAGCAGGTAACTGGAATGCTGCTGTGGCAGCAGAAAAAAACAGAGGTCAAGTTGCTGGGCTCTACATTGATAAAAAAGAAATTAAATATGGAACGATTGATAGTATGAGCATGGATGAAGTAGATGCTAAAATTAAAGAGCTAGAAGGTAGACTGTCTGGTGACTCTGCTAAAAAGGTGATAGATGTCGATAACGAACGACAATCATCTGAAGGGTAATTGGGCTCACCAAAGAGCAATCCTTTGGTTATTAGAAAAAAGATACTACGTATTCAGTAATGTTTTTGGAACAGGACCGATTGATATTATTGCTGTTAACGATTTGGGTAATATTGAATTATTTGACGTGAAGCTAGCAGGATTTAGAAGTAATAAAGATACGCTTGGTTCAAAGCAAATGATAAATAGAACTCTAAGTCCAGAACAAAAAGAACTTGGAGTAAAATTATTGTACGTGTTTGATAATGGTGACTGCCGTGTTCAGATTGATAGAGCTGCTTGGTTAAAAAAACAACACGAAGGAAGAGATAAGAAAGGTAGATTTACATCAGATGGCAGTAAAGCAAGAGGGTAGGTTTGCAAACAATTTAAGATCAAACTGTAAGAAAATACACTTCTTGAAAATAGACTCTTGGTCTACTCCTGGAATGCCTGATTTATATGGATTATATCACCACGAAGAGAGTGGACTGCCAGGCACTTTTTGGGCAGAACTCAAGTGTACAAAAATTAACAAGTTAGGACTGAGTCCACAGCAGATTGCTATAAATCTCAAGCTATCAGAGTACAACATACCCAATTACGTACTTGCGAGAAGCCTCTCTCGAAGAGCCCTTAAGATATTTCCAGGGTGCCTGGTTCATGATGCAGCCACCGATGGCTTTAAATCCATGAGCCATGTTGCGTGTTTCGAAGACCCATTGCCTTGGCCCGAAATTCAAAAATCCCTGATGACGGACCCCACGAAAATTTAGCTCTATAATATAAACGAGCATCCCGGGCCGCAGCTCCTGGCAGGAGAAATCCCCAGTAAATCCCTTAAGGTTCAACCCCACGTTCCATCGGTTCTATAATATAAAAGAAGTTCCCCGGCGCGCTCCTGAGTTGCGAAAGGTCAAGCACAAAAATCCCCTTGTTTCCTAATGATTTGCTGACCATCCAGTGCATCCTGGATCCCTGAGCTGCGGGCCAGGCAGGAGAAATCCCTGATCTTCGACCCCAGTGCAACGAAGCCCTATGATATAACCCTGAGCTGCGGGCCGGGACGCTGACTGGACAGCAGGAAAAAAATTTTTAAAAAGCTCTTGACATCCCAACAATTAGCAACTATATATATAATTAGAAAGGTAGAATAAACATGTCAAAATTTTATGGAACTATCAACGAATCCGCAAGGAGAACAGTGCCGACGGCCAGAGGCCACCACAGCATCGGAACAACTGCAGCCAGTTGGGAAGGGTGCATCAAGGTTCGCCTATGGGAGGATCACACAACAGGAGACATTTGCTTTAGGGTGGAACAAGAGCCCTGGCACGGGCACGGAGTCCGGCAGGTAATTGCTGATGGCATCGTGGGCCGTGAATGCTGATACAAGCATTTTTATTTACTTCAATTTTTTGGTTGCTTGGGGCTAGCAGGTCCCAGGCAATCACCGTCTTTATTTTGTTCTGTCTATTCTGGTTAGGTAACGAGGCAGCCGATGCTGTCCGGACCATCGAAATCCCTGACCTTCGACCCCAGCCTTTAAACATCTATTAATATAAAAGATCTTCCCCGGCCGCGATCCTGGAGTTGGGTAAATACTGACTTAAATCCCTGACCTTCTACCCCCTTTGTTTGTTCGCTTATAATATAAAGTTTGGATCCCGCTCGCGCCGTCTTCTGGAAAAATCAAAAGTTGCAGGTCTTATATATATAAAAGACTCAAAAAAAATTTTTGGGCTAACGCCAAACCTTGTTTTTAGACTGTTGATAAGTTTTTAAAAAAAATGAAAAAAAATGTTTTTAGGTGTTGCTATTTGTTGGGATATGTGCAGAATGGAGTTAGCTAAAGAAAGCTAGAAAGGTTGCTAAAATGCAATATATACAAAAAGTAGATAGATATAAGATTGATGACTTCGCAAGGTTATCAATTCTAAAATCTATCTTTGTCAAAGAATGGCAAAATAATTGTAGAAAAGAACTACAATTTATGTCTGGGAAATATCAAGGTTTCCTACTAGGTGAGGATTTCCAATTCTCACATAAAACACGTAAGGGTGGTTTATCACAATCTAAGATGACTACTTTTATAAAAGAAAAGTTTGGTTTCTCTGATAACCAAATGCAAGATATGTTTGGGTCTGAAACAGTTGTTGACGTGTTCAGTCCTAAGCCTTTAACGTCTACTATTTCTTCATATAAGAAATGTAAGGATAGTATTCTACACTCTAACGTTATGAACTTGATACCTAACTATCAAGATAAGGTGGTCTTATAATGCCTAATGATTTATTAAGACTTCTTAACCTACCTACTCAAAACACTAATACAGAAATGGATAACCAAAATGATAACACTAGTGTTAATTGGCAAGGTGATCTTTTGGGTTGGGTTTATTCTAATACTTTGGAGAGTATTCTCTTAACTTGGTTAACTAATAACACTATGTCAAAACAAGACTTGGCTAGAACTTTGGTATCAGTTATTAGTAATAAGCCTAACGGACAAGGAACTGACGCTACAAGCGAAGTTCTTGAACGCCTCACAAGACTAATAAACCAGCAATAAAAAAGCTGACACTTCGACCCCCCATCTCTTTGAGATGGGGGGTTTTTTTATGCCTACTGGATAGCATCTTTGTTCAGATCCCCCAAAATCTAGTACCCCGCCACTCTTACCCCTACTATATCTAGTAGTCCCAAACCAAACCGAAACTCGAAGCACTTTTTTTCTGACCCCCCACCCCCCTGTGTTGCGCGGCTTGTATATAGAACAGACTGAAAGTCAAGTTTTGCACATACACAACCCCCAATAAAAAGTTTTGAAAAAAGGGACCCAATTTGGTATACAAAGTCAATGGCAATCAATATTGAAGGGCTGACCCCCTTTGAGCAAGAAGAAGCTTTAAAGAAACTCTTACTCAGAAAAAAAATTTTAGAATTACAAACCAAACAGAAAGATGATTTTTTGTTATTTGTTAGAACTGTGTGGCCTGAATTTATTGCAGGAAATCACCATAAAATAATTGCAAAAAAATTTGAGGACATCGCAACTAAGAAAAATAAAAGATTAATTGTTAATATGCCTCCTAGACATACAAAATCAGAATTTGCATCTTTTTTATTCCCTGCATGGATGATGGGCCGTGAACCACGGTTAAAGATTATTCAAACATCACACACGGCAGAATTAGCACAACGCTTTGGTCGTAAAGTCAGAAACTTAATCGACACACAAGATTATCAAAATATTTTTCCAGGCATGGAATTATCGGCGGACTCCAAAGCAGCAGGTCGTTGGGAAACTAATCAAGGAGGAGAATACTTTTCTGCCGGTGTTGGCGGAGCTATTACAGGTCGTGGTGCTGATCTATTAATTATCGACGACCCACACTCCGAACAAGATGCTCTGAGTGCAACAGCATTAGAGAATGCCTGGGAGTGGTATTCTTCTGGTCCTCGTCAGCGTTTGCAGCCTGGTGGTTCTATTGTGATTGTTATGACTCGTTGGAATACAAAAGATATCACAGGGGAATTAATTAAGTCTCAAGGACAACCAAAAGCCGATCAATGGGAGATTGTAGAATTTCCGGCGATCCTGCCGTCAGAGAAACCTGTGTGGCCTGAGTATTGGAAATTAGATGAACTAGAATCTGTCAAGGCTTCTATCTCTATTGCTAAATGGAATGCACAGTGGCAACAGAATCCAACTGCTGAAGAAGGTGCGATCATCAAACGTGAATGGTGGCAGCCGTGGGAGAGTCCCAAGATGCCTGGTCTTACACACGTGATTCAATCGTATGATACTGCTTTCAGTAAAAAAGAAACTGCGGACTATTCTGCTATCACGACATGGGGTATTTTTATGCCAGATGAAAAAACACCAAATATAATTTTGTTAGATATGAAAAAAGGTCGTTGGGATTTTCCTGAGATGAAAGAGATTGCGTATGAGAGTTACAAGTATTGGGAACCGGAGTCCGTGGTCATTGAAGCAAAAGCAAGTGGTACACCCTTAACGCAAGAACTGCGCATGCGAGGTATTCCGGTTATCAACTTTACACCTTCAAAAGGCAATGATAAGTTGAGTAGAGTTAACGCCGTAGCACCCTTGTTTCAATCAGGCGTTGTTTGGTACCCGCAAGGTGAAACATGGGCCGAGGAACTTATTGAAGAGTGTGCTGCCTTTCCTTACGGAGAGTATGATGATTTAGTGGATTCCACAACTCAGGCGTTGATGCGATTTAGACAAGGTCACTGGATCGAGCTTCAAGATGATTTTGAAGATGAGCCAGTACCACGACACAAAAGGGAATATTATTAATGTCGATTTTTGACAGGTTTAGAGATATAGCCAGCTTCTTAAACACGAGGCCTGAAGAACGGACCACGGAACAAGAGAAGGTTGGACAAGACATCGAGGGTGCAGCCAAGACAGCTCAAGATATAGCGGAGTCCCGATTGGAAGGAACCACTGATGAAGAGGCAAGAGGATTAGCCGACCTGGTTCGTGATTTTTTTAGCTCGGACGAAAAAGGCATCAAACAATTTCGTGAAAAAAATAAAGATCAGATAGCCAAAGATAAAAAATTAGTTGGCAATATTTTAAAAAAAACACCTGCGGGTATCGTAAAAGACTTTGTTATTAAGCAAGCAGTCAATCGATATGGTCCACAAATCGCTGACATTGCTTCAGGATTTATTGCACAACTGACAGAACCAGAGGCTCCCAAAGGCGGTGGTCAGTTTGATTTTATGGGGACACTTTACACAGACAAAGATTACTTTGATGCAGGAAGAGTAGAACAATCTAGTGGAGGACTTTATAGCATTGACCAAGGACGAAGTAGTGTCAGCAACATCAAAGCTTTTGTCAATCTCTTACCGGAAGACTATGCTAAGACACCAACACAAGTTTATAACGATTTTAGACAAATTAAAAAAAATTATCCAAACACACCTTTTTCAGATTTTTATGATCCTTCTGCTTTAAAAACTTCTGGATTGGAATATCAACTGTTGATAGCAAATAGAGAAAGACCTGACACTCCTATTACTAAAGCTGACCTTTTATCCTTAACAGAATCAGGTGGAGCTCTAGACCCTAACGTTATCAAAACAAGATATAATCGTGGATCAGATAGAGGAGTATCCGAGATATCACAGGTTCAGAAAAAAGTTACTGAAGCATTAGAACAATTAGGGGGTTATTCAAACAGTCGTTATGTGGGTAAATATTTTCCTGAGCTACAAAAATATCTTTTAGATGTTAGTGATGCGTTGGTCGTGGAAAGAGACAGACTTCGTGCTGGTGATCGTGAAGATTTTACACCGCAAGAGATTGAACAATATGGTGCAGCTCTATCAGCAGAATTTGGAAATAGGTTAGATCAAGTTGTAAATCAGTTAAGAGAAGAACGTCCCTTAGGAGCAGACCCAGAAAACTATCTTAATGTTATTAACGAAATAGCTTCAAATATGAATGCTAATGTTAAAGATGCTTTAGTTCCACCTAGTCAGGGTATTCTACCAACAGGAGAAAGAACACCCACTTATGAAAACATGTCTGTAATGGGAACAAAGAACTACGATGTTCAAGCAGTCACTGTTGCACCAAGAGAATCTCTTGGAGAAAACTTAGCTTCCGGGACTCATTACTCAGGTGATTTGAAAGGCGCAAATAGAACAGACGCTTTTCATTATCGCACAGGAATGATTGAAGGTGACAACGGTCCTGTTAACTATTTGATTGAAGTGCAGTCTGATCACGAAGAGCGAATAAGAAAATCAAACACCTCTTATGATCCGAGCTTAGGAATAAAGTTGGAGGAGCTGACAAATAAAAATTTGGAATACGCTGAGAACAAATTACCTGCTATAGAAAATTTTTATAAAATTAACGAGGGAGAAAAAGAAATCTTAGATAAAATAATGGAAATGACACGTTATGATGCTGATATGGGAAGAGGAAGAGTTTATGCTCTTCAGAATAAAGAGAACCCTTCCGATGTTCTTGTTAGAACTCCTGAGGGAAATTTTGCAAACGAAAACGGAGAAGTAACTGCTGAAGAGGACATATCTTTTTATAATTATAAAGTATTTAAAAATGATAGAAATATGGAATTTATTCCTGCGGGTAGTCCTGTAATGAAAACTTTGATCAAAGCTTACATCGGTGGACCAGCAGTAATGACTGATAATATTCCAGCAGCTAACGTTGAAAGTTATTTAGAAAGAAATACTAGAGCAGATGAAATATTAAAGTTTTTAAAAAAACAAAATGAGTTTAGAGAAGATTTATTTAAACAAGATAGAATTCAAAGAGAGAATTCAGAAAACGCTCTTAGTAAAACTGTTCCTTATTCTACATCTCCTCAAGCGTATGCTGAAAAAGCTATTTATGAGTTTATTCAAGATTCTATCAAACAAGGTGTTGATCAAGTAGCCTGGGTTCCAGGAGAGGTTAGTATACAAATTCAGTTTGACAGAAACAACCCTAGATCAGGTTATGTCGATCACGATACTGCGTTATCTACTCATCACAATGAAAAACAATCGCAAGGTATGTTTGATTTCTACGGTAGTTCAAAACAACCGACAGACAACCACATGTATAGAGCTGCAGAAAAAGTAGTTGATAAAATAGATAAGATTGGAACTAGACTTTATGGAGATAGTTTTGTTGCTCCAAAAGTTTATGAACAAGGAGCTAAAAATGAAGAGGGTAGATTTATTTCACCTGTGGATGTAAGTTATTGGAGTGGTAAATCTAATATTGATGGTAAAGCAAATCCAGGTGTTGAAGAAGGTTGGGGCTTTATTGACTTAAAACCAATGCTTGAATCTATTAGAGAAGAAGATAAACAAGAAGTTGTTCAAGAAATATTAGGCAATTATGTTGAACGTAAAAGAGGTGGACAAATAGAAAGTCCTAGTTTACTTTCGTTAAATGAGGTCATAAATGGTAGATAATATAGATAAAGCAATTAACCCTGCTGAAATTATTCAAATAGAAAAAGTAGGACAAGAAATTACGTTAGATGGCGAACAGCCAGAAGGAAAGTTTTTAGAGGAAGATGATGGTTCTGTTGTCATTAATCCTGAAGAAGAACAACAAGACGGAGTTCCTTTTGGAGCTAACTTAGCAGAGTTTTTAGAAGACGAAGATTTAGATGAATTATCTAACGAACTACAAAGCGGTTATACCTCTGATAAAAGTTCAAGAGAAGAATGGGAACAAGGTTATACAAAAGGTTTAGATCTTTTAGGATTTAAATATGAAGAAAGAACAAGACCCTTTGATGGTGCCAGTGGTGTTTATCATCCCTTACTTTCAGAATCCGTTGTTCAGTTTCAAGCACAATCTTATAAAGAATTGTTACCAGCAGGTGGTCCTGTCCGCACGCAAATAATTGGAGCATCAACTCCAGAGGTTGAGTCACAATCAGAACGTGTAAAAGAGTTTATGAACTATTACATCACTGATGTAATGGAAGAGTATGATCCTGAGATGGATCAATTGTTGTTTCACTTACCCCTAGCTGGAAGTGCTTTTAAGAAAATTTATTATGATGGTGGTATGGGAAGAGCTGTGTCTAAATTTATTGCAGCAGAAGATTTAGTCGTTCCTTATATGACCTCAGACCTGGTATCTGCAGAGCGTGTAACTCACATTGTAAAGATGACAGAAAATGAAATCAAAAAACAACAAGTGTCAGGTTTTTATCGTGATGTAAAAATTAATCCATATGACGTGGATGATGATATTCAAGAAAAATATGATCAACTAGAAGGTACAAAAAGAGAAGATACATATCAAGATTACACTTTGTTAGAGATGCATGTGCTGTTAGACTTAAAAGGTTTTGAAGAAGAGTCAGGAATTAAAGTACCTTATATTGTCACTATTGATGAGGGTTCAGGTAAAGTTTTATCAATATATAGAAACTTTAGTAAAGCTGATCCACTCAGAAAAAAAATTCAATATTTCGTTCATTACAAATTCTTACCCGGTCTTGGTTTTTACGGCTTTGGCCTTATTCATATGTTGGGTGGTCTTACTAGAACTGCAACTGCTGCTCTTCGTCAATTGCTTGATGCAGGAACATTGTCAAATCTACCTGCTGGGTTCAAGTCTCGTGGTTTTAGAATTAGAGACGACGATCAACCAATCCAACCAGGAGAATTTAGAGATGTTGATGCGCCTAACGGAGTATTAAGAGATTCACTACTACCTTTACCATACAAAGAGCCGTCTGCTACGTTATTTAGTTTATTAGGATTTTGTGTAGATGCGGGTAGACGGTTCGCCTCAATAGCTGATATGAAATTAGCAGAGGGTGGAACTTCTGAAATGCCTGTTGGCACAACTATGGCTTTACTCGAAAGAGGAACCAAAGTGATGTCAGCTATTCACAAAAGATTACATTACGCTCAAAAGATAGAGTTTAAATTATTAGCAAAAGTATTTTCTACTTATCTACCACCGACGTATCCTTATCAGGTAGCGGGAGGAAACTCTTTTGTCAAAGCACAAGACTTTGATCAACGAGTAGATGTATTACCTCAGTCTGATCCCAATGTATTTTCAATTTCTCAAAGAGTTACAATGGCTCAAATGCAATTACAGTTAGCACAAACTAATCCACAAATGCATAATCTGTATGAAGCATATAGAAGAATGTACGAAGCTTTAGGTATTCAGAATATAGAAAATTTATTACCTCCTCCTCAGCAACCAGCACCTATGGATCCAGGTATAGAAAATGCACAAGCATTAAAAGGCGCACAGTTACAAGCCTTTATTCAACAGAATCATGATGCACACATTGAAGCTCATAGATCTTTTATGTCTTCACAATTAGTTAAGTCACAAGTTGCAATACTTGCTATCTTACAAGGTCATGTTTCTGAGCATGTGTCCCTGGCTGCAAGAGCACAAATACAAGCTGTTGTACAACAGCAGTTAATGCAGATCGCACAACAAATGGGTGGACAAGTTCCTCCACAAATCATGCAACAAATTCAAGAAGAAGCGGAAAATCAAATTTCACAGATCATCGCTGTTGTTACAAACAAAATGGTACAGGAAGAGCAACAAGGTTTGATGCAACAGGGCCAAGATCCGATAGTCGAGCTTAAAAACAAAGAGTTAGAGCTTCGCGGTGCTGAGATTCAACGTAAAGCACAAGAGTCCATGATGCAATTTCAGATGGATCAACAAAAATTAGATCAAGATAGAGACTTAGCAGAGAAAAAGTTGCAAACTCAGGAAGATTTGACAGAATATAGACAGGAAATGGCTATCAAAAGAGATCAATTAAAAAGGGCAGGTAACTAATGTCTACCAAAAGTCTTTCAAGACAACAAATTCAACAGTTGCAACAACTTGTGAAGCAACAAAGTCGTAAAAAAAGGCTTACACCTACGAATTATTTGAATTCACTTATGAAAAATGTAGTTCAAACGAGGGCAAAAGGTGGAAAAATGTCCGTTGACGAGGCATTTAAAGAAGTAAAAAAGAATCCACCTAAAGTTTTGAAGAAAACGGCAAAAAAACATGGCAAAAAAAGAGCAGAAAAACAAAAAATCGCAATCGCCCTCTCAAAAGCAGGAAAATCTCGTACCAAAAGGACTTAAGTACAGTCTTGCGAACATAACTCCTGAGCAATTAGAGGACCTTCAAGTCGTTATTCGCGATCAAACAGCAAATAGTCTTTCATATATAACAGAACAGTATGATCCCTTGATTGTGGCAAGTGCTTATCTCTCTGTTGTAAGACAAATCTACATGCTGTACCTAGACAAAGAGGAAGCAGAGACTTTATTCGAATGGGCAAAGATAAATATGGATCCAAAAGCAAAAAGTGCTTTCTTGCATTAGAAACAAAATAGTGTAATTTTTCAATATGGCAGAAGAACCAAAAAAACTAGGAGCAACAGTCAGACCGTTGATTGAATCTATCTTAAAGAAATCATTAGATAACAAAACTCTTTCACAAAAAGGTTACGAGGATGCTATTCGTAAGCTTGACTTGGTGGATAACAAGAAAAAAGGTGGTCAGGCAAAAAAGAAGAAAAAGAAAAGTTTCCCAGATATGGACGGCGATGGTAAAATCACCAAGAAGGACATTCTCATTGGTCGTGGTGTCATTAAAAAAGCTAAAATGGGTATGCAAATGAAAGGCACTAGCCCACTATTAAAAAAGAGGAAGTAATGGCAGTACAACAATTAGCAAAAGACCAGGCAAAAAGAGAAAATCAAAAGCAAAAAAAATTAGATGATAAATTTGCAAAAGATGAAGAAAAAAATTTAAAAGATATTGAAGATACTATGAGACTTATGGAAGAACGACGCCAGAGGCTTCCTGAAGGACGTATTGTTGAAATGAAACGTGGAGGTCAAGTAAAATGCGGCGTTCAAATGAAGGGTACGAGCCCACTAATTAAAAAAAGGAAAGGGAAAAAGTAATGGACAAAGCTACAGATAATAGTACCGTGATTGACGGTAAAAAAGTTCCTTACAAACTTCCTGCAACAGATCCTGCTAAGTCTAAAACTCAGGGTCAAAAAGCAGTGCAAGTGAAGAAGGTACCATTCAAAGGAGTATTCTAATGGATATGATTAAAAAACTTTGGAATGACCATCCAAAAAAGAAATGGTTAATCGTAGGTCTCGTAATAGGTTGGGCAGCCGCTCAATTTATCTAATCAATGTTATCAAAATTATTAGGCGGATCTTTAGTAGACACTGTTGGTAAAGTTATCGACAGTGTCCACACCTCAGAAGAAGAGAAGCTTGCCGCAAGAAATAAGCTCAAAGAACTAGAGAACGAAATTAACTCCAAGCAAATGGATATTAACTTAGCTGATGCTAAGTCTACTGCTACAGGTCTTGGTGGTTTGATGCAGCGGTCGTGGCGCCCCCTTATTGGGATGTCCTGTGCGTTAGCTATATTTTGGGAATATGTTTTAAAACAATTCTTAGTATTTATATTGGCAGCGTTTAGTGTTGAACATGCACCTCTTCCAGAGCTTGACATGTCGACTTTATTTCCGCTTGTCACAGCCTTGCTCGGAATGGCGGGGCTTCGCAGCTTCGAAAAAAGTAAGAAAATTACGCAATAGTGGACGTATTTCAATTATTTAGTTTGTTTAAAAAGCAAATAGAAGAAAGAGAAGAAAGCATTCTTGATTCAATTACAGCAGGCTGCAAAGACTGGAGTGAATATAAGTATTTGACAGGTAAGCTAGAAGCACTAAGATCAACAAAAGCAGAAATGCAAGAAACAATGAAGAGGTTTGAAGAAAATGAGTAAACTTATATTGCCTGATTATATGGCTAAGAAAGAAGAAAAAGCTAAAGAAGTTTCAAATATGAAAAAGCTTCCCCAACCAACTGGTTGGAGATTATTGATTATGCCACACACTGGTATAAGCAAAACAAAAGGTGGTGTGCACCTTACTGACAAAGCACAGGAAGAAATCCAACTAACAACTAATGTAGGATTGGTCTTGAAAGTTGGACCAGATGCATATAAAGATAAAGAAAGATTTTCTGATGGTCCTTGGTGCCAGGAGAAAGATTGGGTTCTTTTTGCTAAGTACGCAGGATCTAGGATTAAAATTGACGGTGGGGAGCTGAGACTTTTGAACGATGATGAAATCTTAGCGGTGATTGGTGATCCGGAAGACATATTACATGCAACATATACATAGACACATGGAGGTCATGACCCATGCCGGAACAAAAAATGGTAGATATAGATACATCAGGTAATTCTGTTGATGTGGATATAAAAGAAGAACAAAAACAAGACGATGTTGAAGTTCAAGAAGTACAAGAACAGGATACTTCCGTTCGTGAAGTTAAGTCAAACGAACAATCAAATGAAGAAGACCTTAACGAATACTCTGATGGCGTAAAAAAACGTATCGATAAGTTGACCGCAAAAATGCGTGAAGCTGAGAGACGTGAACAAGCAGCTATTCAATTTGCTGATGGTCTTAAAAAACAATATTCTGATTTAGATAAAAAATATAAAGACCTGGATACAGGTTATTTAAGTGAATTCAAAAACAGAATTGAAATTTCGAAAGCAGCTCTTCAAGACAGATATCAAAAAGCCGTATCAGAAAACGATGTTAAGGCTCAGGTTGAAGCTCAAGAAGAACTCACTAAACTAACTATAGATGGAGAACGTCTACGTGCTAGTGAAGCTAGACAAAGCAAAGAAGGAGAGGAAACTGGAACAGAAGTAAAGACTCCTGCTAAAGAAGCAACTCCTCCTGCTAAACCAGATCCACGTGCTGAAAAATGGGCAGAGGATAATTCTTGGTTTGGTGCTGACGAAGCTATGACGTATACAGCTATCTCAATTCACAAAAAACTTGTGGGTCAAGAAGCATTTGACCCGAAGTCAGAAGAATACTATAGTGAAATAGATAAACGCATGCGAAACGAGTTTCCTCATAAATTCAGTCGTAATGAGGCTGAGGTGAATGATAATTCTGCTGAAGACAGACCCGTGCAAGCTGTTGCCAGCGCAAATCGTTCATCCTCTAAAAATGCACGCAGCAAGACCGTGAGACTCACACCCTCACAAGTCGCTATTGCTAAGAAACTAGGTGTGCCACTAACAGAGTACGCAAAGTACGTTAAACAAGGAGGTCAGGCATGACAACTAAAACCTCAAGATCTGCTGATACGCGGGTAAAATCCCAACGTAAACGTGTTTGGCAGAGACCGTCATCACTCGATGCACCAACTGCGCCCGATGGATACATCCATCGTTGGATAAGAGCAGAAGTCCAGGGATTCCAGGACACTAAGAACGTGATTAATCGTCTTCGTGAAGGTTATGAATTAGTAAGAGCGGACGAATACCCAGACTGGCAATTACCAACTATAGAGGACGGAAAAAACGCAGGGGTTATTGGAGTAGGTGGCTTATTGCTGGCTCGCATTCCAGAAGAGCTTATTGCTCAACGTAATAATTATTACAAAGGCCTAACTGAAGATCAGATGAAGGCTGTTGACAATGATCTATTAAAGGATGCTCACCCCAGTATGCCAATCAGTAAACCTGAGAGGCAAAGCAGGGTGACTTTCGGTGGCTCACAAAAGACTGAATAAGTTTTTTATAGGCCGTTGTTAGTTACTTTTTATTAACTTTACTTTTAAAGGAGTAAAACAATGGCAAATCAAGACGGTAACTTTGGATTTCGTCCAGTGTTAATGTTAGGTTCCTCTTACCAGGGACAGGGTCAACAACAGTTGGTCATTAACAGTAACGAGACGAATTCTATTTTTATGGGAGACCCAGTCGTATTAAATGCGAACGGTGCTATCTCTCGTGGAAGCGCAGCCGGTGCTGAGCTTGTTGGTGTTTTTAATGGTTGTTTCTACACAGATCCAACTTCACAAAAACCAACTTTCTCAAACCACTATCCAGGGGGCATTGTAGCAGACGATATTGTTGCAAATGTAATTACGGATCCGAATGTAGTATTCGCAGTTAAAGTGGATGATACAAACGGTGGACAAGCACAGGTTGGCTCTACAGCAAACATTGCAACATATGCAGCAGGATCTACCAAATCAGGTATTTCTGGTGTGGCTTTAGACGGTTCAACATTTGGAACATCTAACGCCTCTAACTTCGCTGTATATGATCTATCAACAGACCCAGATAACAGTGATTACACTGCTGCTAACGCTAACATTCTTGTTAGAATTAATAAGCATCAGTACACTGATACAACAGGCATATAGGAGGTTAAACTATGGCTATATCTAGAAGTCAACTCGTTAAAGAGTTAGAACCAGGCCTAAATGCATTGTTTGGTTTGGAATACGGAAGATACGAAAACGAACACTCTGAGATTTTCGATGAAGAGAGTTCAGATCGTGCTTTTGAAGAAGAAGTGATGTTAGCAGGTTTCGGTTCTGCACCAACTAAAGCAGAAGGTGCGGGAGTATCATTTGATACTGCAACTGAATCCTTTACAGCACGTTATACACACGACACAATTGCATTAGCATTTGCAATCACAGAAGAGGCTATCGAAGACAATCTTTATGATAGACTCGCTGCTAGATACACAAGAGCTCTTGCAAGATCAATGGCAAACACAAAGCAAGTAAAAGGTGCTGACATTTTAAACACAGCATTTGCTGCTGGTGGTGCTTCAGGAACTAATCCTGGTGGTGACGGTGTTTCACTTATAAACACAGCACACCCACTAGCACAAGGTGGCACATTCTCAAACAGACTTGCTACTGACGCTGACCTTAATGAAACATCATTAGAGCAGTCATTAATCGACATCGCTGCATTTGTAGACGAGAGAGGTTTAAAGATTGCTGCTCAAGGTAGAAAACTAATTATTCCAAAAGAATTACAGTTTACTGCTGACAGACTAATGAATTCTGCATTAAGACCAGCAACTGCAGATAATGATATCAATGCTATAAGAAACATGGGTATGATTCCTGAGGGATACACAGTGAATCACTTCTTAAGCGATATCAATGCTTTCTACATCAAAACTGATGTGCCGAACGGTTTTAAATACTTCAACCGTTCACCAATCAGAACTTCTATGGAAGGTGATTTTGATACAGGAAACGTTAGATACAAAGCTAGAGAGAGATACTCATTTGGTTTCTCAGATCCACGCTGTGTATTTGGTACATCTGGTGCATAATCTTTAATTTAAACACACTTTTAAAAGGGCGGTTGTATCCGCCCTTTTTTTATGTCAAAATACAACTTTATTAACCCTATGACCCTTCGGGGACTATTAACAAAAGGAGATAGACATGGGAACAACTACATTTTCTGGACCAGTAAAGTCCGGAACAATTAAAGATACAACAGGAACTACTCTTGGCTCAGATGTCAAGAACGTAGGTTTTGTTGTAATGGCACAATCAGCAATTGCTGATATTATTGGTGCTTCTCACTTAAACCAAGTGATAGCAACAATCCCTGCAAATTCACAAATCACCGATGTGGTATTGAATGTAACGACAGTAAATAATGACTCTGGTGCTGCAACTGTTTCAGTAGGAACAATAGCTGATGCCAATGCTTTTATTGATGCTGCGAATGTCAAAGCATTAGGTACTACTTATGGTACTCTTGACACAGAAGCTACCGATATTGGCACAACAGATATTCAAGTGGTAGCTGATTTTACAGGTGCTAGTGGTGATGCAACAACAGGTGCTGCAACAGTGACTGTGAAATATTTACAAAATAATTCAATAGCACTTGCTGGCGATGTACCTGCGTAAGGAGTAAACTATGATAGGTACAAGTTCGGCAAAAGTTACTGCAACAGGTAATGTGACTACAAGACCAGCAAGGCTTATTGCTATTCATGCAGTTTGCGCAGGATCTGCAGGAAGTATAGTTCTTAAAGATTCTAGCACTGGAAGTACCTTATTCGATATTGATACTCCAGGCAGTGCTACCGCAGTAATTGAAACTTACATTGGTGATGAGGGTATGAGATTTTCAACACAAATTCACGCTACTCTTACTAATGTAACATCATTGACTTGTTTTTTTGCATAATGAGAAAACGAGACAAACAACCACCAAAAACTAAAAAATATTTCCGCTCCACTAAATCTGGGGCGGGAATGACGAAAGCAGGTGTTGCTAAATATAGAAGAGACAACCCTGGTTCTAAATTAAAAACTGCTGTTACAGGTAAAGTAAAACCTGGTTCTAAATCAGCAAAAAGAAGAAAATCCTTTTGTGCTAGATCTGCTGGACAAATGAAAAAATTCCCAAAAGCAGCAAAAGATCCAAATTCAAGATTAAGACAAGCAAGAAAAAGATGGAAGTGTTAAATGTATAAAGCTTACTTTTATTTATTCTGTGCATTTATGACAATTATTTTTATGTTTTTTTCTATTCAAAAAAATTTACACGCTGAGACCAATACCGTGTCGAGTACCGTAGTTAATAATACACCTCCAACAGCAAATGCCCCTGTAATTCCAAACTCTAATTCAGATATATGTAAAGTTGGTGTGGGTGGAAGTGTTCAAAATAATGTATTGGGTTTAGCTACAGGCGTTCTCGTAGACGATGAGCTGTGTCAGCTTTTAAAATTATCTCGCTCACAGTACGCATTTGGCATGAGAGTGAGTGCGGTGGCCCTTCTATGTCAGGACCCTCGTGTTTGGACGAGCATGATGGATGCTGGGACCCCTTGCCCTGTATCAGGTTTGATCGGGACGGAAGCTGCTGCATATTGGGAAGCAAATCCAGATAAAATTCCAGATGGCAGTAGATATAAAACTGAATATATACAGGCTGCAAAACCTGTTGAAGGAGAATTAAGTGATGCAGGGTATATTGCCTTGTATAAGACTTTGTTTCTTATTACCACTGGTCTTTTATTGTTTTAATGTATGAAAAAAGAAGACATATTTATTTGGGCTATAATACTTTCTATATTAATACTTCCCTTTTCTTTAAAAGCTAACACTTGTCTACCTGATGTAGAAGGTCTTTGTATTCCTGGAGTAACTATTACAGAAGATACACAGATTGACATTACTGAAGAAGACAAGGGCACAGAAATAATTACAACTACCACCACCACAGTAACCACTACTACTACCACAGTCACTAATGAAGATTCAGGAGATATTCTCGATGGTGATAATGATTATGTAAGCACAAGTAAAGAAGGTGATATGGACATTGATTGGGGAGGGCAAGGTCCCGCAAGCATGCCTAGTGGCAATAGTTGTGGACAGTTAGGTATAGATAAATGTGCCATGATTACAGGCAGTGGTAATTCAACATCTACTATGGGTGTTGATGGTATGGGTACAACATTTTTTAATACTATTGACATATCAGATTTACAAATAGATAACGGGGGAGAAGTCAAATACTCAATTGAAGTAGATAAACAAGATGCTCAAGATAGAATATATATGCACGTTTCAGGATTTAACGGAACTACTTCAGTCTTTTCAGGTACTGACGTCTTGTCTGAATCTGGAGTATCAACAGGCTACCAATCTTATAACGGTTCTTTCAATTTCAGTGGTATATTAGATAAAATAATTGTTGAGGTTGGTGGAAGAGATATCAACATGGCCATTGGTCCAATGTTTGATGATGTTAGCATCAATGTTTTCTATAATGTAATTAATACTATTGTTACTCAACACATTACAACTTTAGAAGAAATATATTATTTAGATATCTTTAATCCTGTTGAATTAGACTTTGTTGAAGAAGTGTTTGAATATAATGATATTAGTATGGAAGAAGGAGAGATATCATTCACTCCTGTAGAACCTGAGGTAGAAGATGTAACACTTGCAAGTGTTGAATTAGAAATAGCTGAAATTGAAATTAATTTACCAGAGCCAGAACCTGAAATTGTTGAAGTTGAAACAGAACTTGAGATGGAGATTGAAATGGAAATGGAAGAAATTGTAGTTGTAGAGCCAGAACCTGAAGAAGAGACTATCGAAGAATCTCAAGAAGAACCACAGGAATCAGAACAAAAAGAACTGCAACCAAAAGAAAAAGAAAAAGATCCAGAAGAAAAGCCAAAAGAAGAGAAATCATCTAAACCTAAAGTAACAAAAAAAGAAAAAGCTGCTACTAAAATCGTTAAAAAAATAGATGATAAAGCTAGATATGATGATGCTGCTCAAACAAAAACTTTGATTGTGATGCAGATACTTGGCAATACAAAAACCTTTTTTGATAGTCAAGCATACATACAAGATACAAACGTCACTGAGTATTTAAACAAGACAATAGATGATCCGTATGGTATGCTCTTCAATAAGGCTCAAAATGAAACAATGAATGATATGGTAAACTCACAATGGCTGAAGTCTCAGTAGGCGGAATTTCCTTCAAAGGAGGAAAGATGATGGCAATCATCCTTGCACTTAGCAGTGCCGTGGGCGCTTTGTATGGCGGATTTGAGATGTATAAACGCTTTCAAGATATGTCTGCAGCTATAGAGGCCTATCAGGAGCCGGATTTAAGCGGATTTGATAAAAAGATTGCACTTGTAGAGAGTCAAACTCAAGCACAAGTAGAGCTTGTATCACAACAATTAAATGCGTTAAAAAGTGAATTAGAAATTATATTAGGTGAAATAGACTTAATAAGTCAGGTTAGTCGTGAACTTAAAGATGACCTTAAAACGGATTTACGCTCTATGGAAGGAGACGTAAGACATATCACCGAAATTGTGAATGACGTGGAAGATAGGCAAAAAGAGGACACGAGAGAGCTTTTAGATGAGTTAAAACTCATAGAAGAAAACCTTGACTTACAAATTAATAAGGCTTTAAATAACCCTTTAAGTAACATGAGTGCTAAAACAAAATGATTAAATTAGATATAAAAACGATACTACCCTATCTTGTCCTAATAGGCACAATGTTAATTACATGGGGCATGTGGTCTGAACGTTTAAATGCAGTAGAACAGAAAGCAGATAGTGTTACAGAAATGCAACAAGATATTGCTGTTATAAAAATACAAATTCAAGCAATTGATGAAAAAATGGCTTGGATGGAAGAGTTTCTAATTAAGAATTACAGTGAATTTTAATGGCTATTAGTAGATCACAAATGGCCAAACAAGTAATGAAACCAGGAGGTAAAAAAAATGGGAAAACTCTGCGCAAGAGGAAAAGCCGCCGCAAAACGTAAATTTAAAGTGTATCCTAGCGCATATGCAAATATGTATGCTAGTGCAGTTTGTAGTGGAAAAGTAACACCTGGTGGCAAAAAGAAAGCTAAGAAAAAAGCTATGGGTGGTACAATTTCACAACAAAGAAAATCCGTATCTGCTAATCGTATGGCTGAGGGCGGATCAATCGTTGCTGCAGGATGTGGCATGGTTGAAAATTCAAAAAGAAAAAAAACCAAACTTTATGTCTAAGGAGGTAAATCATGGGAAAATTATGGAATAAGTGGAATGGCTTAAACAAAAAAGGCAAAGCGATAGCTGCTGTTTTTGCGTTAGTTGTTCTTTGGGCCATTTATAATCAAATCTGGTAATGGCTAAAAAAGGTTTACGTGCTTGGGTGAAAGAAAAATGGGTGGACATTGGTGCACCTAAAAAAGATGGTAAATACCAACCCTGCGGTAGGTCTAAAGGTTCAAAAAGAAAATATCCAAAATGTGTTCCGCTTTCAAAAGCAAGAGGTATGAGCACATCACAAAAAGCGTCAGCAGTACGAAGAAAACGTGCTGCTGGCAATCCAGGCGGTAAGCCAACGAATGTAAAAACTTTTGTCTCGAAAAAAACAAGCAGAAAAAATAAAAGATGATGTAATTGATTGGTCTAAGAATGTCTTAGAACCAATGAATAAACATCTAGGCTTTCCAGCATGTCCTTTTGCTGCGAAATGGAGAAAAGATGGTAAGCTAAGAATAGAAGTTAGATCTGACAAAACCAAATATGAAAAACATCTCACAAATGTATTAAAAGATTGGAATAAGAAGAAACACGACATTATTATCTTTTGTGATCCTTTTTGGGATCAATATACACCTGAACAATTTCAAGATAAGATAGATTTTTATAATAAAACCTATAATAAACGAGATATATATTTTATGGGTTTTCATCCAAGTAATCCTGCTTCTGTTGAAGAACAAGAATTTTTAGTTGAACCTACTGATAATTTTGAATATCACACAGATCTTGCTTATTCTATGATGCTGGTACAGAAGTTCAAACAGTTGTATGAAGCAAGTTGCAAACTACATAAGATAGGTTATTATGAGAAATGGCCAGCCGAGTATTACGAGGAAGTCGTAAAAACAAGGCAAGACGAATATGAACGTATATTTAAAAAGGAGCGGACATCATGATGAAGAAAAAGAATGTTGTTAAAATGAGAGGTGGCGGCGGAGCAAAAAAGAAGAACGTTGTCAAGAAACGTGGCGGCGGTATGATGCAGAAAATGCGTGGCGGCGGCGCTGCAAACCCTCATAAAGCAAGAAGAGGCATGTAATGGCTACCTCGGGTACTACTACTTTTAATCTTAGTTTTGATAGAATTATTGATCGTGCTTATGCACGATGTGGTAAATCTTTAAGAACGGGATATGAATTACAAGCAGCAAGAGATAATCTTAACTTGTTGTTTTCTGAGTGGGGAAACCGAGGTATTCATTTATGGAAAGTAAAAAATCACACACAAAATCTAACAGCCAGCACTACAACATATACTGCTCCTAGTGATGCTTCAGATGTTCTTGAATTAGTTTTCAGAGATGTAAGTGGAAGCACAACGACAGATACAAGCATGACAAAAATATCAAGGTCAGAGTATGAAAATATACCTAACAAGTTTTCAACAGGAACACCTAGTCAATATTATGTAAGAAGAAATTTATCTAATGTAGAAATTAGTCTTTATCAAACACCCAATACAACCGACACACAAATAAATTATTTTTATGTGGCAAGAATAGAAGATGTAGGTAATTACACAAATGATCCAGATGCACCTTTTAGATTTTTACCCTGTACAGTTTCAGGATTAGCTTATTATATAGGACAAGAAATTGCACCTGAGCGTTCTCAAGAATTAGAAAGAAGATATGAAGCAGAATTACAAAGAGCGTTGACTGAAGATAGTCAATCAACTTCTGTAAATATTGTGCCTCGTAGTTTCTATGTAGGGTAAAATGACCTTTGCAAATGGTAATCGTTCTTTAGCTATCTGTGATAGATGTGGGCAACAATATAAATATTTACAATTAAGACAAGAATGGAATGGATTATTTACTTGTCCTTCGTGTTTTGAACCTAAGCATCCCCAATTAGATCCCGGTTATCATCCTGCCGATCCTGTAGCGCTTAGAGATCCAAGACCAGAATCAAATAAAATTTTAAAAGCTAACTCACCACCAGGTCCCGATGATGCAACAACCAATACATTTGGGCAACCAATGCCAGTTACTGTATTTGTTGGTGATCCTGGAGATAGCGCTTTTATGACAACTGTGCAAGGAACCTCACCAAATGATGGTTCAGCACCAACAACGTCATCTAGTATGTTGCCTCAAATTCCGAATCAAAAATTGACACTTGTATCAGTGGTTGGTAATGTGACAGTGGTGATATCATGAATTATTCTGAACTTTTAGATAATGTAAGAAACTACACAGAGGTTACATCTGACGTACTTTCTAATACAGTTATAAATGTTTTTCTTACAAATATTGAAAATCAAATTGATAGACTTATAGATACTGATGCACAAAGAAGATATGCAACAACAACTTTTGAAGCTAACAACGCTTTTTTAGATGTCAGTGGTCCAGAGGGTGGATTTAGATTTGCTAGAGCATTACAAATTGTAGCTGATGATGGAACAAGAACTTGGTTAGAGCAAAGAGATGCTACTTTTATGGACGAATATTCAGTAGAAAGATCTACGACAGATACAAATTTTACAGGTCAACCTAAATATTGGGGCAACTGGGACGCAACAACTTTGATTGTAGCTCCTACTCCAAATACAGCTTACACCGTAGAAATGTGGTATGACGAAACACCAGAACGTTTAGGAAATGGTGCAGGTACTACATCAACAACAACATTTATATCAAATAATGCACCAGAAGTTTTGTTGTATGGCACATTATCGGAAGCTTTTTCATACTTGAAAAACGCACAAGATATGCAATTATACACACAAAAGTTTCAGACTGCTCTTCAAGCTTTCGCTAATGAGCAAATGGGACGTAAACGAAGAGATGAGTATGTAGATGGAGTGTTAAGAGTACCACTTCCCTCTGCAGACCCTAAAGCCTAAGGAGGGCATAAAACATGGCAATAAATCAAGCAGTCTGTGCTTCCTTTAAACAGGAGCTGTTAGCAGGGGATCACGATATTGACGGCGATACAATCAATCTCGCTCTGTACACAAACTCTGTAACTTTAAATGGAAACACAACAGCCTATTCCGCAACAAACGAAGTAGGTAATTCAGGAACATACGCAGCAGGTGGTATAACTTTAACAAGTCCAACTATCGGCTTAACAGCAACTAGCGCAACAGCTTCTACAGCATTTGTTGATTTTGCAAACGCAAGTTTTACATCAGCAACAATTTCTGCTCAAGCAGCTTTGATCTATAATAGATCATCAGCTAATACAAACG
>WLWF01000494.1_pt1 | contig 37871 bp, 27 predicted proteins | sample 6718331 | NCBI WGS metagenome assembly WLWF01 (sample SAMN12718692, study PRJNA515312) | sponge metagenome | isolation source: marine sponge | host: Mycale hentscheli | place: New Zealand: South Island, Marlborough, Capsize Point | collected 2003-05-01 | reverse complement strand
AACTGGCTGAATGCTCTGGAATGCCTCTTGATGACGTGTGTTGTATCGAACGTATGGCTCATCGGTTGGTTTCGCTTGATCAGCCTTTAGGTGAGAGTGAGGAAAACGCCGCTGGTGATTTTGTTCGTGATAGTCACGAAGATGATCCGCTACGGGGTATGAATCAGCATGCGTTACAAGCGTCGTTAGGGAAGGTTCTCAGCGCACTCTCTTATCGTGAACGTGAGATTCTCAGACTGCGATTCGGCCTTGCAGATGGGTGCTGTTATACGCTTGAAGAGGTGGGCACAATTTTTGGCGTCACACGAGAGCGCGTTCGGCAAATTGAAGCCAAGGCCGTGGAAAAGTTACGGCAACCCGGCTTCCATGCAGATCTTGCAGGTTTTGTTGACGACGGTCTTGTAGAGAAGGTTGGTACCCTCGGTCCACACCGAGGTCGAGGGACGATTGATACACGTTCCAGAGCAACTCGTCCACCGACACATGCTATGCCGACTTTGCCTCATCAAGTGCCTGTTGCAACTTCTCCTTCGACTGGACACCCATGAATTGGTTGACCAGCTGTCCACCTTTGAAAATCATGATCGCGGGAATACTTGACACGTTGTAGTTCATCGCAAGGCTACCGTTGTCGTCCACGTTTACTTTGCCCACTCGGAATGTACCCTCATTTTCTGAGGCAAGCTCTTCGATAACTGGGCCAATCATTCGGCAGGGTCCGCACCAAGGGGCCCAAAAGTCAACCAATACCGGCACATCTGAATCAAGAACATCCTGCTGAAAATTGGCATCGGTAAACTCCATCGCATTTCCCATTGTTTTCTCCTATAGGGGAATAAAGAGTGGTTGCCTGTGGTGAAGGCGAAGTAGCAGGTGCTACTCTATCCATTCCCACATTTTTTGCGTTCATTTTTCGTAGTATAGCAGGAATGTGAAAATTGGTCGCTGGGTGGTGTCTGGGATGTTTCCACAGTCCTTGTGGGCAGAATGGAGCCGGATTCAAACGAGAAAGATAGAAATGGCCATGACGAACAAGCAATCCGTGAGTGGCCCCTATGGTTGGGTCGTGAATCGAGGGCCCGATGGTGGCGTTCAATCAGGAGTCGGCACCCTGCCCGGCAGCCATCCTGAAGAGTTTGTATGTATCGATGTCGAGGCTGCAGGATTCAATTACAAAGACGCTTTGGCGTGCGATGCACATCCGGGTGTCGCCCGTACGTTACCTCTTGTGCCAGGCATAGATGTTGCCGGCAGGCTTCGGTCGTCATACGAGGCCTTCGCTGCTGGAACGCCCGTTGTGGCGACAGGCAATGGGCTTGGTGAATCACTACAGGGTGGGTTTGCGACTGAAGTATGGGTTCCACCGGCTGCAATTATTCAAAGGCCAGAAGGTCTCTCTGCCACTGCCGCAATGGCGATGGGGACGGCAGGACTTACAGCGATTCTCACCGTTGAACGGCTGCGGTCAGCCATTGACTGGGACTTTCAATCGCGACTGCACCATAGTGAGCCATTACCATGGCTTGTCACGGGTGCGAGTGGTGGCGTGGGTATGCTGGCGGTCGCAGCGACTGCACTGGCGGGATTTCAGGTCATAGCCTGCACCCGTAAACAAGTTCTCACAGATACATTGATGTCACTCGGCGCCGCTGCCGTGCGGTCTCCGGAAGAGGCTCTTCCAACCGATAAAAAGCCATTATCGAGTGCTCGCTATCTTGCCGCTATCGATACAGTAGGAGGCGAATTGCTTGCGGATATTCTTCGAGTGATTGCACCTGGTGGGGCCGTTGGCAGTATCGGGAACGCCGGCGGTTTTGATCTCCCAACGACTGTGTATCCATTTATTCTTCGCGGAATAACACTTGCAGGGATTGATGCAGCCGGCCTTCCATCTCGTGAGAAACGACGAGAACTTTGGGCGAAACTAGCCGTCTTGTGGCCGCTTGTAAGTGATTCTTTTCCAGTGCGAGAGATTTGTTTGGAAGAAGTCGGTGATTGGGCGGTCGAAATGCGAGCTGGCCAAATTGGTGGGCGGGCCGTTGTGCTCCCAGAGAAGCAGGTTGCTGACTGAAATGCACGAAATCAATCTCCAGCGCGCGTGGGAGCGACACGTTTCGGCAGATCAGTGCATTGCTTGGGTGCGTTGGTTTCAAAAGCCGTCGAATATTGACTCAGTCGAACAGGTTTTTCTTGTGGCAGACCCATGCCGTCTACGCACCATGTGGCTCAACGGCAGTTCTGTTGTTGGCCCTGAACACGAGGAAGGAAACGTGTGTATTTCCAAAAGACTCTGTCAGCGGAATAGCCTTATTTTGTGTCAGTCGGACAGGCCTGAATGCAGCACGACGCAATGGTTCGCCGAAATCTCATCGGGGCGGCTCACATCTGACCGAGTTGTTCTACCCAAAGAATTTGGGAAAGTCGGCTTAAAAATTGGCTAAGAGGTGGTACATTCAGATTCTTCAGCGACGCTGTGTGGACAGCGCAAAAACGCTGGATGGTTCGGTGTGAGCAATTCGCTCAGTACATCATGAAGAGAAGAGGGAAGTATGTCGGTCATTCGAGTTGGGTCTACGACTGATTACGCCGCGGGTTGGGAGAATATTTTCGGTAACGAACGGAAGACTACGAAGAAATCCTCAGGCAATAAAAAGCGAACTGCGAAGAAAACTGCAACGAAGAAAAAATCCGTTACGAAGAAAAAGAAAATAGCTAAGAAAAAAGCGTCCGCCAAGAAAACCAAAGTGGCAGCAAAACCCAAGACGGGGGCAAAAAAGGCAAAAGCAAGTAAAAAGAAATCTGCTACCAAGAAGACAAAGAAAAAAAAGGCGGGTCGTGGCCGCCGGTAGGCTCAATGGCGAAGTAGTATGATCATGGCCAAATAACACGCTTAGCCGTTTATGTGATGGAGCGTGCCAGTGCTGTTGAACGTTCTGCTGCTGCAGCGACGGCGTCTGCAAGAGCTCCGCGGACGCCTTTTCTTTCGAGCACTGAAAGACCGGCGACCGTTGTTCCGCCCGGACTGCTTACCCGGTCTTTTACAACCGCTGGGTGGTCGCCAGTACTTGAGATCAGAGTGGCTGTGCCAGCAAATGTCTGGACAGCGAGATCCAGAGCGAGTTGCCGTGGAAGGCCAGCCTGTACACCGCCGTCGGCGAGGGCGTCGATCAGAAGTGCAACGTACCCAGGGCCAGATCCGGATACAGCCGTGACAGCATCAAGGAGCGACTCCGGAACGTTATGAACAACCCCGACGGTTGAAAAGAGACGCTGGATTGTTTCAGCGTCTTTCGGATCGAGCTCTGCAGGAGAGGAAATTGCCGAGACACCTTGGCCGATCAGGCACGGTGTGTTTGGCATGACTCGGACAACATGAGATGTTTTCAGCTTGGCAGAAAGCCAGGATGTTGGCAGCCCAGCAATAATCGAAATGACAATCGTACCGTCCTGAAGAGCGGGTTGTATTTCATGGCACACGCTCGCGGCGTGTTGGGGTTTCACTGCTAGGATGACGAATCGAGCGGCACGAGTGGCTTCAGAAGCTGTCTTTGTCAGTCGTACGCCAGGAATAGAGTTTTGAAGATTTTTTTCCGCAGCGAGACTGGGGTCGAAGGCGATGATAGCGGCGGGATCGCATTCTCCAGCATTGCAGAAGCCGCGGACGAGAGCCTGCCCCATCTGCCCTGCTCCAATGAGGGCAATTGAATCTTCAAAGGGTGTCATGGCGATACAACCTCACGTTTGGATCAATGATTTGTAGTAGTGCGTAGAGCTTCTTCGACGTTATCAGTTTTTAGTGTGCTTACATAGAGCTGACTGGTTGGCTTCCTGCCGCCCTCAGCTTCACGACTTGCGGTCCACATGAGAAGCTTTCCGTCTGGTGAAAAGACAGGGAGGACATCCGCTCCTGGGTGGTCGGTTATCCGTAACGGAGCACTGCATTTTAGAGAAAATTGGTCAGCTTCGTACTGCACGAGCCAAAGATCATAGTTTGGACGCACTGTCGGGTCAGAATGGTCTGCACCCGTCCAGATCAACCAGGGCTTCGTGGGATGCCAATATGGGGCCCAATGGACGCTTCGGCCTTTTGTGATTGCGACATCGTTTGTGCCGTCAGCTCTCATGACATGAATTTGCAAAAGGTCCTCCTCCTGTCGATCAGTGCGATAAGCAATCCACTGACCATCAGGTGAGAAAAAGGGTCCACCGTCATAACCAGGTTGGTCTGTTAATTGTGTGACGTGGCTTCCGTCCGCATGTGCAACGTAAATGTCAGGATCGCCATCCCGATCACTCACGAAAAGAAGGCGAGTGCCATCTGGGGAAAATGAACATTCGGCATCGTAGCCAGGTGTGTTGGTGAGTTGCTTGAGCGAAGCTGGTTTGTCCAGATCGGCAACAAATAAATCCATGTGTGGGTCGAAGTCCCACTTGTATCGCCGACGTCTGCCTGCGAGTGCATCCGCCTTGGCCTGAGCAATTGCGTCCTCCTCGGTCTGCTGGACATCTGGGTCAAGGTGACTTGAAGCAAAGAGCAGCTTTTTTCCATCTGGAGAAAACCATGCGCATGTTGTCCTTCCTTTTCCAGTGCTCACTCGGAAACGCTGCGTGATTCTTGGTTTTGATGATGTGAACGGCTGGATGAAAATCTGATAAAACGGTCTGTCGGCTGGGATGCCTTGGTAGCAAATGTGGCTCATGTCCTGTGCGAAATAACCCTCACCAGCCTTTGTGAGTCCGGCAGTAATTCGAACAGGGTGTGACAGAAACGTGTCTTCATATTCTGATGCAAGAGTAGGAAACGTCCCGAGTAGCATGATCGCCGTCAAATAGATCAGTGGTTGTGACCGTATGGAGAGCATGTTTTTGTAAGGGCTCACGGGTATCGGCTCCAATAAAAATGTGGTTCGGATGGTGTTCAGGTTGAAGAATTAACCCTGACTAGTCCACAGTATAGGAATAGTTGACACACTCGGCACTGGATAAGATTTTAGGATACGCATGAAAATTTATACAAAAACGGGAGATGCAGGGCAGACAGGTTTGTTTGGTGGTCCACGGGTGACCAAAGATCACGCACGCATCGAGGCTTTCGGAACGGTTGATGAACTGAACAGTCATCTTGGGATGGCCAGGGCGCAACCTAAGGCTGAACTGTTTGACGAACTGTTGCGGATAATTCAATGTGATCTATTCGAGCTCGGTGCAGAATTAGCGACTCCAGGTGACCATGATGAAAGAATTAAACTTTGTCAGGTGCAGGCTCTCGAGAATGCCATTGATCGATACGAAAATGACCTTGAGCCTCTCGCCAGCTTTATTCTACCGACAGGAAGCCCTTTGGCTGCTTCTTTGCACGTTACTCGGACAGTGTGTCGCCGTGCTGAACGACGGGTTGTCACGTTGGCCGGTCGTCTTGAGACGACAGTACCAGCCAATGCAATTGAGTACTTGAACCGTCTGGGAGATCTTCTGTTTGTATTAGCTCGAACGGTAAACAAGCAGGCACACGTGAAGGATGACCCCTGGCACCCGTCATGAGCAAACCAGTTGTAAGTAGTACGTCAGGCCGAATAGTTAGGAAGTCGGTGGAAGATGCGTCTTCCTTGCTCAGAGAGGTTGCTGAAGACATCCGTGTGCAACATGTAGCTGGTGAAGGTGGTTTGTCGCTCTGTCGATTACGAACCAATGCGGTTGATCGATGTGTACGAGAGGTCTGGAAGGCAATTTTGGCGGAATTGCCAGAGAGTGATCGGCAGGAGGTGGGCAAACGAGTAACAGTTGTTGCGATCGGCGGGTATGCACGAGGTGAGATGACACCCGGGTCCGATGTGGATCTAATGTTGTTGCACGATATAACAGCTGTTCCTGAAGGACCTAAAGGACCAAACGCACTGTCGCCAGAATCTGGAAGTTCGTCTGATCCATTCGCAGAGGTTGCGAGTCAGCTTTTACGTGATCTTTTCGACTCAGGGCTCGAAGTTGGGCAGAGTGTTCGGACAGTCACTGAGGCTACACAATTAGCGTCTGCAGACGCGACAATCTTTAGCTCCTTGCTGGAACTTCGGGTTCTCGCGGGTGATGTGGCACGAGTTTATAAACTCGTCACACGTTTGCGAGCAATGGCTCAGCGGGCGCGGCGGAAAATGGCCCGTATGCTGGTAGCCGCCAGAAGAGAGGAGGCGAAGAAGTATGGTGAAACGGTTTATCTTCTCCAACCAAATGTCAAACGGTCAGTCGGTGGCATTCGTGATATCCAATTAGCGAGATGGCTCTCGTTTCTTGAGTCTGATCGGCTTCTACCTCTTGGCCCTTTGCCATTACCAGACGGCGAAAGTCTTATCTCCGTGGATAGCCACCGAGTTGTCAAACGCAATCGCGGGCTTTCAGATGCAGACGCCGACATGCTTGGGCAGTGCCTTGTTTTTTTACGAGACCTCCGAGTTGAGCTTCATGTTCAGGCCGGTCGGGGGAGTGATGAACTGACTCGAGAAGAGCAGGTTCGCATTGCTCAAAAGCGAGGTTTTCATGCCGCTGCTGGAATGCTGGGCGTTGAGCATTTTATGCAGGTCTATTTCGGTTATACCCGCGAGGTTGCCCAAGTGACACGAGGGTTGACGCAGCAGGCAGAGGGTGGTCGGCGACTACGAAGTTGGATGACAGGGTTGTTTGGTAACAGAGTCGATGGTTGCTTTGTCGTTGGTCCGATGGCCGTTGCGATCGTGCCAAGTTCTTTGGATGCAGTAGCCTCTGATATGGAGCGAATTGTCCGGTTAATTGAACTTTCAATGCTTTACGAAGTGCCGATAGAACCAACGAATTGGACGGCTTTGCGGCAAGCAGTTGCACGATTCTCCCCACCAATTTCAGAAGAGGCCCGACAACGGTTTTTCAGCCTTTTCTCTGTCGTTTCTCCCCTCGGCCCGGCACTTCGCAGGCTTCATGAGTTGCGGCTTCTTGAGCAGTTACTACCCGCGTTTGCGCATGCACGAGGTTTGTTGCAGTTTAACAATTTCCATAAATACACAGTCGATGAACATTGTCTCCTGGCTGTCGAAAAAGCAAGTGAACTTGATTCTGATACAGGCTGGCTCGGCGATGTGTGGCGGCAGGTTCGGAGAAGGCGACGGCTTCTACTTCTCGCCCTGTTGATTCATGATCTTGGCAAAGGATGTGAAGGTGATCACAGTGAAGTCGGTGCACAGATTGCACGAGATGTTGCCCTCCTGTTTGGGCTCGATGACGATGAGTCAGAGGTGCTTGAGTTTCTTGTACTGAGACACCTTCTGATGGCGGAACTCGCGTTTAGAAGAAATGTTGATGATGATTCACTTGTTCTCGCATTTGCCCGTGAAGTTGGATCGCCTGAAATTCTGAGACTCCTTACCGTTTTGACAATGGCAGATATTGCGGCTGTTGGACCAGGCGTCTGGAATCAATGGAAGGCAGAACTTCTTAGCGATCTCTATAATCGTACACTGCAATTCCTCGATCCTGATGCGAATGACCGGGGAGTTGACCTCAAGCGAGTGGAGATAAGTTCTCTCTTAGTGGACGTAGACGCTAGTGAACCGCTTGCAAGGCTTGTGGCAGGTCTTCCTCGCGGGTACCTGAGGTCGTACGAACCAAAACGCGTTGTCGAGGAACTCACAGAGTTAACCAATCTTCCACGCGGCGGGCAATTCATAGCCGTTCAGTGGCAGCCTAATACGTCGACAATCTCAGTTACAGTTGGATTGAGAGCGTCGCCAATATCGGGTGTTTTTCACAGGATAGCTGCAGGGTTGGCAAGTCAGCGGCTGGAAATACTTTCGGCTGATATCCACACGCTGGATGATGAATACCTCATTGACCATTTTCGTGTTGTGGACAGAGACTTTGATGGTCCTGCACCGAAAGGGCGGTTGTCAGAAATCTCGAAAGCCGTTGAGGCATGTCTAGAGAATGAAGTGCCATCTATCGGGAGAAGATGGAACCCCTTCGCGTCTGAAATGCAGGCGGCTGTGGTGTTGCCACCACGGGTTCAGGTTGACAACGATTCGTCAGTTGATGCCACAATTATTGAAGTCTTCGCTGAGGATTCCGATGGACTTCTTCTCGCCCTGTCGAGGACGCTTTACGAACATCAGTTCTCGGTACGATCAGCAAAAATCAGCACCTATCTCGATCAGATTGTCGATGCATTTCACGTTGTCGACTTTGATGGTGCAAAAGTCGAAGATTCAGTACGTCTTGCAACAATTCGACGTGCGCTGAAAGAAGTTGCAGGGTCAGGAGGGAACTCGAAGGCATCGTCGTAATGGTTGCCAAGGAAGGTGTGAATGGGCTGTCCGACCCCTTCCCTGGGAGCTCTTCTTCCGTCGTGTGTACTCCGTTTTACTGTGCATGCGAGGATTACCACCCAAGCTTCTGTCCTCAATGAATCAGAAATAGAAGCAGAGCACGTATCCCTCTCTAGGAGAACACGTGCTCTACCCTTAGTTTCGTACTTTAAACTTCAGCCAATTACGAAGCGACGGCCTGCTCTGCATCGATTCGTGCCGCGACGGCTTCCAATGTTGCAATGTCAGCTTCAACGGCTGCGGCCATTGCGAATTCGACAGCAAATGCCGCGTACACCTCGGCCGCATCTGCTCTGGACTCTAGTTTGGTAATTTCTCGATTCTTTTTCCACTCTTGCACCGTGCTATCAATCTCGGCTTTTTTTTCAGCAACGCGTGCTTCTATCTTTGTCTTGGCTTCCAAGATCTTGTCAACATTATTCTTATGCGTTGCTTTCAATCCCTCCAGTTTGGATTTCACTTCCTCTTCAGCAGTTGTTGATGCCGACTTAAGGTTTTCTCCGACTTTGGAAATATAGTCTTCTACGCGTGTAATATTCACTCGTAATGCTTCACAGAATTTATCAACTTTGTCACTCATAATAATTTCCTCAAACTTTTATAGTAAACTGATATTTTTTGCTTAGTGTTTCACTTGCCACCAAGATCAGCTTTTAAGTCTGGGTGCTAAAACCATTCTGTCTATGCAATTTGCGCAGGAACTTTTCAAGGAAGCACGACTCAATGGAAAACTAAAATATGATTCGAAAAAGCAGGGCCGCTGAGCAAGAGAAGCAGGAGTGCATCTGCGGATAGACAAAGCCAAAGCCGAGGGAACTGAAACAGGAAGAAACTAAAAGCTGTTGGATAATCAAAAAAGAGTCTCATCTTAAGGCCGATGTCAGGCACAATTTGAGCCTGACGAATGGTTGGGAATGGGCAACAGTAAACACCCTTACTTGACAAAAGAGGAGTTTCTAAAAGTTACCCACGAAATTGACATTATCCGCCTATGGAACTCTGAAGCACCCAAAATGACTTCTTCTGCCTTGGAGTCTTTCGGACTAGGCGTGTTCTTATTGACTGGTGTATCGATTCAGTATCTTTCGACCCCACGATGGGAACCATTCAATAAGACCGGCGAGAATCATTGCCTTCTTTGGTCGCACGAGCTCCGGGTGATGCTGTTGGCAAGAAAACAGAACCTCGTGGGCAAGCTTTTCGGCATCAAGAAGCCGCACCGAAACACCACCTCCGGGCTTTCCTACGCCATCTGGGAGCCCGTGGTGAGCTACCTGGGCATCATAACGATGATGCGAGGCAATCGTTGATTCCTTGGCAGGTGCGCGTTGGATCGGGCCAGGAGAAACAAGTAGGACGCGCGCGCCACGGGGTTCTGTTTCGAGGCGAATCGCTTCAGCAAAAGCTGCGAGCGATGATTTTCCAATTGCGTAGTTACCCATCGCTGGTGTGACGAATTTTCCGGCGAGGCTTCCAATGAAAACAAGATGCCCGTGGGCCTCGCAGACAGAATCCGCCACAGCTTGCGTGATCTCGATCGCTGTCATGAGATTCGAATCAAAAGACGAACGTATTTCTTGAGGTGCGAGTTTGAGGACAACGGACCGGCTTGATTGGCCAACGCAGAAAAAAAACGAATCGCAGCCACCAAATTTTTCAAGACAATGGGCTACAGCGCGGTTGCCCTCTCCATCTTGACTGAGATCAGCTGTGATGCCCTGCACCTCATTCCTTGAGTAGCCGGAGGCCTGTGCGGCGGCTTCGCACTGAATTAAAGCGTCCCGGACTCCTTCAGCAGAGCGACCAATAACCATGACCGATGCGCCCGAACGACTCAGCAGTTTTGCTAAAACGAGCCCGAAACCGTTGGTGCCACCAGCAATAAGTACGCGGTGTTCTTCCCAGTAGTTTGACACGGAGTTTCTCTTGGTTAAAGGGTCTAAACGGGTTTATTCATCGTACGGTGTTCTATGCAAAGGTGAAAAGCATTGATTCCCAGAAAACGTGTCAGTTGATTACGGTAAACTAGAGTTTCATTTTGTTTGAAGGCTGCATTCTACCCCTAATTACTGCAAAGGCGCTTTGTGGCAGATATCCCCGTTTTATCAGGCTTAGCCGAGTCCGGATCGTCTCCTCACGGAGCCCCGGTACGAACAAAGATCGTTGCAACCATAGGGCCCGCAAGTAGTGGCAAAGCAGGTGTGCAGTCACTGATTGAAGGCGGCGTTGATGTTTTCAGACTAAATATGGCGCATGGGTCTGTGCATGAGCATACGCAGACGCTCAAGACGATTCGTCACACCTCTGATCAAGTCGGACGGCCTGTAGGTGTTCTTGTTGACCTAGCAGGGCCAAAAATACGGCTTGGCGAAATTGCGGGTGGCAGTGTTGAGTGTGTAGAGGGAAGCGATATCTTCTTTGTTCGCGGTACAGCAAGTGATCGGTTGCACCATTTTGTGACAACCTATCCGAGTCTTGTTGATGAACTGGCTGTAGGAGACTCAATCATGCTTGCTGACGGCACAATCAGCCTTGTTGTGTCAGAGAAAACAAGCGATCAAGTACGCTGTCGGGTTGTACAAGGTGGTGTTGTCCGGAGTCGTCAGGGCGTGAATTTGCCCGGGGTCGACCTGTCAGTTGCTGCAATGAGTGCGGAAGACTGGAAGCATGCTGAATGGGCTGCTTCGGAAGGTGCTGACTTTGTGAGTCTCTCTTTCGTGCGATCATCTGTCGAGGTCAACCTTCTTAAGGAATTACTACGTACGCGGCAATCTTCAGCACGCGTTGTTGCCAAGATTGAAAAGCGGGAGGCACTTGAGAACCTCGAGTCCATCATCGATGGAGCAGATGTGGTGATGGTAGCCCGTGGTGATCTTGGTGTTGAAATTGATGTGGCAAGTATGCCAATGGTGCAAAAGCAGATTATTCGAGTCTGCCAGCAATACCAAAAGCCGGTGATCGTAGCGACACAGATGTTGGATAGCATGCAGCATTCCAGGCGTCCGACACGTGCCGAGACCACCGACGTAGCAAACGCTATTCTTGATGGGGCCGATGCATGCATGCTCTCTGGTGAAACAGCCATAGGCGACCATCCTCGACGGGTTGTGGAAATGATGCGGCGTATCGCGCAATCAACCGAACGCCAATATCTCCATTCACGGCGGCAACACCTCGAAGAGTTGTTAGGAAAAAGTCGGCTTGGTGCTGCTGGAAATGACTTCCTGCCACGGCCTCAGCGGCTTGTGCATGGACTCCATCCGATCACGCAGGCAGTTGTTGAAGGAGCGAGCCGCATTGCAGCTGAACTGGATGCACGACTTTTTGTGGTCGCCAGTAAAAGTGGTGTTACGGCTATCGCGAGATCGAAACACCGAGGTGCTGTTCCCACGATCGGCCTTACTGATAATCTGGCGACACTCAGACAGATGACGCTCTACTGGGGTGTGACACCGGTTGCTGTTCCTGAGGGAGCCGACGTGAATCAGTTGCTGAGCCATGTCTGTGACTGGGGGTTACAGGATGGCCGGCTTGAGCGGGGAGACCGAATTGTACTTGTTGCCGGCATAGGGTTTGGAGCGGGCGGTCACAATATGGCAATGGTGCACGAAGTGTGAATTGTCACGCAGTAAAAACTGACTGAAACATGCTATTCAAATCAGTTTTTTGTGGAGTTACCGCCAATAGTTAGCAGGCTTGATGGGTCTGCATTGCCTCGGATGAATTTTTTGTCACATTTGAGTAGTAATGGTCCATAGGCTATTCACTTTTTAGGAACATGACGAATGAAGAAATGCATCCTCGCGTATTCGGGTGGGCTTGACACTTCTGTAATCCTTGGCTGGTTGATTGAGCAAGGGTACGAAGTAATCTGTGTCTACGTCGATCTGGGACAACCGTGCGAAGATAGAGAAGCGACGCTTGAAAAAGCTCGTAACTGTGGCGCGAAAAAAGCGATTCTCGTGGATGTACAAGAAGAAGTCTGCCGTGATTTCGCGTTTCCAACCATGCAGTGGCAGGCCAGATATGAGGGGACGTACCTCCTTGGGACATCGATAGCCCGGCCACTGATCAGTAAGGTTTGTGTCGATCTTGCACATGCCGAGGGTGCGACCGTATTTGCACATGGTTCGACAGGAAAAGGCAATGATCAGTGTCGTTTTCAGCTTGCTGCTGAAGCGATCGACCCGTCAATTGAAGTACTTGCACCATGGCGAATAGAAGCGTTCCGCAAACGCTTTCCAGGTCGCAAGGAACTCATTGAATTCTGTGACGAAAGATCGATTCCTGTAAAGGCATCGAAAGCGAAACCATATAGCTCGGACGAAAATTGCCTCCATACCAGTTATGAGGCAGGTCTTCTCGAAGAACTCGATACAGACGGGTATGACCTCGTGGACTTTGGGATGTCTGTCTCGCCACAACAAGCTCCAGATCGTGTCGAGACAATCCGGATTGCGTTCGAGTCGGGCATTCCAGTGAAGCTCAATGGTGAGAAACTTTCTTCCCACGAAATGGTACTGAAGCTCAATGAAATCGGTGGGCGGAATGGGATTGGCCGAATAGATATTCTTGAGAACCGTCTTGTGGGAATGAAAAGCCGTGGGGTGTATGAGGCTCCCGGGATGACTCTGCTGTATGAATCACATCGGTTTATTGAGCAACTGACACTTGATCGTGATCTGGTGCATCTTCGAGATCGTTTGTCACCGGAATTTGCTGAAGCGGTGTATTATGGGTTTTGGTATTGCGCAAAAATGGATGCTCTTCTTGCATTCATTCGTGAGGCGCAACAGCCGGTGACAGGCAGTGTAGAACTCAATCTGTACAAGGGAAACATACTTGTAAAAAGTAGAGAGAGCTCTGAGAGTCTGTATGACGCAGCGATTGCTTCAATGGAAGGTGGCGGGTCATATGATCAGACTGATGCTGAAGGTTTTCTCCGGATTCTTGGACTTCCGCTGAGGGTTCAAGGTGGAATCCGGCCGAGAAAATAAATTGCGTTGTGGCACAACAGGATTCAAGAGCCTTCTAAGAGTCAGGGTTGGATGGTTTCTACCGTCATGAGGATTTGGCTCCGGCACGATTGCCTGCGACCTGCATCGTGGGTTTCGCTGTGTCTAGCGGTCTGTGCCACCATGGCACCACTGAGCAAGTCAGGGCTTCCCCTGTTTGGTTGGGGTATTCTCACTGCAGCGGTTGCCATTGGCATGGGAGAGGTTCCTGCACCTCTACTCCGATGGTCATTCCAGGTTCATGCAAAGCGCTGGGCCTTTGGGGGTTTTAGTCGGCCAGTTTCAGCAATAACGCATGGGGTTAATTGGCACATCGTGAGGCTCATTTGGCCAACTGCGGGGCTCGTTACTGGGCTTGCCGTCATGGCAATTCTTTGGCCAATTCATTCAGCAGAACAACTGCCCTGGTTGATCGGAGGAGGATGGGTTGTCATTATTCTCACTGCAGGAACACTTGTTACTTTTTTGATTTCTGGTTTTCTGATTGCTGATGCCTACTCCGGCACGCTTGTAGCGGGATGGAGTGCCATCACGATAGTAGGGTGGATTTTTTCGGCCCTGCCACCAGGGCTTGGTTGGATGACGCCGTTCGTCCTCTTTGCTGGATGGATATGCGTGGGATTTGTTCTCCTTCTGCTGGCTGCAGGCGTTTTCTCAGGTGGTTCTACAGAGTCATTCGGAAGTATTCTGCTTCGTAATGACTCTGTAGCTGGAGTACCTAAAGAGGATGTCTTCTCATCAATTGGGTTCCTTGGAATTCTTCCAGTCCGGTCGCAGTGGCGGCGAAGCGTTCGCATGATTGTGATTGCAATACTGCTTGTGGCTATGGTCTGGTGGTTACTTCTGACAATGTCGGCAATGCCAAGATACGAACTCCTTGCAAGTATGGTGTTTGGGGCGATCGCAATTCCGGCAGCCTCGTTATTAGACGGGCACAAAGTGGTCTCTGACTGGGAGTATCTGGTGCTACCCAGAAGACAAACTTTGTGGTCAGAAATACTCACCTCATCCAATCGAATATCCCAGGCCGGAATCGTTCTTGTCAGTTATGGGGCGATCATTCTCTGGCCACCACTCGTGGTGTCTCTGGCTGCCGTTGGGAGTTCGGGGTCTGGGAATGGCCTTCAGGCGGTGAGCTTTCTTGCTGTCATTGCAGTCACGACACTGATGGCATGTCTAATGTTGCAACGAGCTAGGGCACGAACTGAGACTGTGTTTGCCTTCAGCCTGACCGTCTGGGTCATGGGAGTCTGGGCTATGGTGTTGGTATGCCAGAGTTTGTCGTGATTTAGCAAGCTGCAAAATGGGGACTGGGAAATTCAACAAAATGGTTCTAAAAACACGCTTTTTGTCTAGTTTACCCGGGAAAGTTGATGTTGAGAAAAATGGGAAAGCCTGACACACTCCGGGTTCTGTACCCGACAGTTCCGTACGTAAGGTCTGTCGAGCTGTCAGTTGTTCAGATGGATTCACTAGGAATTTGTTTTCGGAGTTACGTCTGGTAGCCGCAGGGTGCCGGAATCAAAAGGAGTTGATCTGTGGACCGTATATCAAACGATCGAATACAGGGTTGGTGCCTCACAATGCCCCCTCGGTGCCTTTTGAGAGCTTTTGCTGGGTGGCTGTGTGCGATTTATTTCGTGGTGTGTTGCGTTGGTTCTGTTTGGGCTGATGAACCTGCATTTCCAGAGAGCCAGCGCGTTTTTCCAGATACAACCGTGGCGTGGATAAGTATTGCTGATCCAGAAGAATTTGGGGCGAGTTTTGATCGCACCCAGTACGGTAAACTCCTGCGCGATCCGTGTATGGAGGCTTTTGTTACAAGTTTTCGAGAGCAGCTTTCAAAGGCTGGGAAGCAGAGGCTTGGAAAACTTGGCCTTACTCTTGAAGACCTTGGAGAGATTCCAGGAGGTGAGATTGCCGTGGCGGCAATCGTTCCTGAGGCTGGTCGTCTGTCAACCGTGATGCTTGTTGATACCTCGGGTCACGAAGAAGAGACCAAAGCTCTTTTAGATGAAATCGAGGAACGCTTACTGGAACAAAAAGCTGAACGGTTAGCTGATTATGAGGAAAAAATACGTGTTTACCGACTTCCTCAAGAGGATCCGAGTGCTGATGATGCAGATGCCTCTGAACCAGAAGAAGAAGTGGTAGCGGTTGTACACAAGGGCAGAGCCCTTGTCGTCGGTGATGATCCGGTTCAAGTCGGTCACATCCTCGCAGTCCTCGACAACGGCCGCCAGGATTGTCTTGCTTCAACAGATAAATTTGCAAAGGTAAGTGAAGAATCGCTGAAGGATTTGGCCACTTCACCATCGAAATTGCGTTGGTTTATTAATCCATTTGAATTTGCTGCAGCGTATAAGTTAGCGCATCCTCCAAAGAAACGGCAGAAGGGCCCAGACTATGTCGAGATACTCGGTCGACAGGGATTTGATGCAGTCAAAGCCGTGGGCGGTGTCATTATGTTTGATGACGGATCACACCAAATGCGGCATCAAACAGTTGTCTATGCGCCACCACTTCCGGGACGAGACGCTTCATCAGTCGAGCGGTATGATCTTGCTGCTCGTATGCTTCGGTTTCCCGAGAGTGCAGAAATTCAGCCCTCCAATTGGGTCCCTGCAGGAGCGTCGAGCTGGTCTTCGTTGCAATGGGATATTGAAGCTGCCTTTCAGTCCGCAGAATCTCTGGTAGATGATGTTGTTGGTGAAAAAGGTGTTTTCGATGACGTAATTGCGTCACTTAAAGAGGATCCCGATGGTCCGCAGATCGATGTTGAGGCGGATTTGATTGCATGTTTGGGCAAAAGAGTATCCCTCATTGGTGATTATGAAGAGCCAATTGATATCGATAGCGACCGACTCGTGATTGCTATTGAAGCAATTGATCCCGAAAAAGTTGCCGCCACAGTTGGCAAAAGTATGTCAACTGATCCGGATATGCGACGGATTGAAGCCCACGGTGTCGTAATTTGGGAGTTAATTGATCGTTCAATGGAGATTCCAACGCTGGAGATAGAAACGCCCGGTGGGATCGTCGCGCACGCAGACCAGGAAGAAGACAGTCCAAGCGACCGTCGTCGAAAATTGAGGGAAAAAGAAGAAAAACTGCTTCCTCATTCAGCAGTAACTGTTGCACACGGTCATCTTTTGATCGCTTCACACCGGGATATTCTGGAACGAGTTTTAACTATGAGTGACGGTGATTCTCTTGCGAAGACGGGTGATTATCAACGGATGGATACAGAACTGAAGAACCTCTATCCGTCACCGGTTATCTTATGGGGTTTTGGCCGTTCAGATGAGTCAATACGTCCGGCTTTTGAAATGCTTAAGCGAGGTGCGATGCCCAAGTCAAAAAGCGTGACTGGCCAACTTCTCAACAGTCTTTTAGGAGACGGAGAACCGGGGAGTGTTCGTGATCAAAAAATTGATGGCAGTACCTTGCCTGATTTCGACCTTATTGAGAAATACTTTGGTACGAGCGGATTCGTTATGCAGAATCTAAAGGAAGGGTGGCGGCTAGGAGGCATCACGCTTGCACGTCCAGAAGTGACGCAGGATCAAGACGTTGCGACAGGTCCAAACAAATAGTGTTACTCTCCAAAGTATAAAATGGTTAATCCTCACCGGAACGGTTGTTTGTGACGACGGCCCAAAACGGGTGCTGATAGTCACATCGTGTTCGAAGATCTTCCAAGAGAATGTCCACATCCGGTGTGATCTCGCCCTGATGAAGGCGGCGGGTGCCTAGGTTAACAGTGAGCGGGCGTTCAAAGTCGATGAATTCTGGCGATAGCCAGATACGGACATGCTCAGCACCACATCGGGCGGTGATTCTGTTGCTTGTGCTGGTTTTCGCTGAGAGCGTGAAGGGCCGACCAAAGCGAGATGGTGGCCAGTTGCCCGGAAGTACCATTGTTCGCTCCGGTGGAGAGTTCATTTCAAGCCACCAGAAGAAGCGGTCCCAGGGCCTCATACTCACAGCGTCAATTTCTTTTGGTGAAGTTGATCGTCTTTTGCGATTTAACCAATCAAATATCTTGATCAGCTCGTCAGAAAAATGTTCGTGTCCCCGACCCCGATATTCTACATAGGTGAGATCAAACCCTTTCTTGAGATACCGATCAAGATCCATTTCGTTGGCCGAAAAGGTAGTATGATCAAGTCCCCCACAAACGATATAAAAGGGAAGCGTCCGTGCGTTTTGATGATAGTGGTGAATATACCTACCTGCTTTTCCTGATAGAACAATAACGCCCGCCCAGAGGTCAGGATGCGACAGCCCGATGTCCCATGCCGCGTCACCGCCCATTGAGTGGCCTGACAAAAACACTCGATCAGAGTCAATTGAAAATTGACGCGAAGCTTTGCGCAGCACGGCAAGAATCAATGAATGTTCCCGTGCTGAATACTGATAATCAAGCTGCGTCTCCTTACCCCATGCCGGAGCGATGACGATCGCCCCATGCCTGCCCCCCTGCCCTTTCCGCTGACCATTCTCAGCTGTTGTGCCCGCCCACCATTCAATTTGTTGCAATGGCGTGGTTCCTGCGCCATGCAATGCGACAATGGTAGGGTAGCGACGCCGTGCATCATATTCCGGGGGCAATTGCACAAGGTAATGGGCGGGAGGTTTGTTTTCTTCGCCGTGAAATGGCAGGTGAACCTCGAACTCAAAAAAACCATCGTCACGCCTATCGGCAGGAGCGGCTGGACGCACCATATGTGCAGCTACTGCTGCTACCGTTTTGGCATCAAATGCTTCCTCAGCGTCGAGTTGCTGACGTATCTCTTGTCGCTCTTCCGGCTCTTTCGACACGAGGTACTGACGCAAGAGATCGCGTACCTTGGCCGTTGAAAGCGAGAGCTTAAGGTTTATCTGTGATGCGTTTGCTCCACCAAGCCACCCCGTAAGAGCTAATGCGATCGCCTGTTCTGGTGGCAACTGGTTATCTGAGCCGACACGTTCGAACACCGACAGCCGTTTCAGGCTTTCGAATGTGAGTTCGGTCGAGATTTCCTCCACAATGGTACTGGCGAGCTGACGGTCACGAGTGTCAGGCAGCTGAGCAGCTAGTGTTTGGATTTGCTGCACTAGAGTTTCTGCTCGTTTGAGTTGAACACGATACTCATCTCTCAACTCTTTGACAGCCTGCAGTAGTTCACCGGCACCATCCTCTGCAGAGAAGGTTTCTAGGAGGTTAATCACGAGTCGGTCTTGCCCTGACTTTTGTCGCAAGAGGATCTCTTTGAGTAATTGGTCTGCAGCAAGGTTGGAGATATTTTTTTGCTGTTCCTGAAGACTCTTAAGTGAGGGAAAGTCTTTAACAACGCCTTGCAGTTCGAGGGAAGCTTCTTCATATCGAGCCCCCTGGATAAGAAGGCGAACAAACTGTAGACGTTCGTCGATGTCATCTCCATCGAGTTGCCTTTCGATGATACGGCGGAGCGTTTCACGGGGGACGGAGGATGTAGCAAGCCGCATATCCAGCCGCAAAGGATGTTCTGTTATGAGCCCCTCTACTGCAGTCCATTCTGGTGTAATCGTGGTGATGCCTTGTACAAGATCCAGTCGACCGCCCGGTGTGGAGAGCGTTATGACGCGTCTCCCAAACTCATCAAATGGCGTAGTAGATAAAATGTTGCCGATACTGGACAAACGGCGACCACTGTCTGGTACTCGCTGGAAGATTTTGATTTCTTCCATAGCCTGACCGGAGTCCTCTTCGGCTGCTCCAATGACACGCTTCTTGGAAATAAAGGTACGAGTCAAACCGTTGTCACACATTACGACGGTAGACCCCACTCCTTCTTCAGCCTGTGGATCAATACTTATTCCCGGCAGTAGAGCGATTGTGCCATTCAGAATGCGGCCATCATCAAGAGTCACGCGATCTGCGTAGGAAAGGCCTGAAGTTATGACGCAGGCCACTAAAACGGTATAGAAACAAGGCAAACCGCTTCGAACGCCTGACGCTTGATTTTTGCGGGTTGACGCTGAAAAAAAGTGAAGCATTATCTCAATAGGTGAAGAGGAGCCCGAGAACAGGGAAATACTCGTTCGACGTCGCACGACTGCTATCCTTATAGATCGGTTCGCTCAAGAAAAATCATCACTTGTTCCATGGTGGCAATTGAGTCGCGTAAAGTCGCAAGGATTTGACAATTCATGTCTTCTATTTTGCATCGTGTGCTTACCTGGTCTGTTGTGTTAGGCCTGTTCCTTCCGGTTGTGATAGTTATTGTCCTTGGTCTCGCCGGTTTGCTGGCAGGTATGGGCGACCAGACGGGCAGCCGATTCTGTCTTCGGGTAGCAATGGGGCTTGGCGTATGGTGGGCCTCCACACTCGTGATAACAACAGTCACAGCCGGTATAAGCATTCTTGAACGACCAGAAGACACTGCTTCAAAGTCATCGGATAGAGTCTCTGGAAGAAATGAATAGAATCCGTCGCTCATACCAGAGCGTGGGGCGATAAGAAGACCACCTTCATGCCGTGGTGCCGCGGAATGCGGAGAGCTCGCCAAATTAAAAGGAGGGTGCCTCAGCAACCCGGGGTTTGCATCCGAATACGAGGAATACATTCATCGTCTCGGCACAGCAGACGACCGGAGCCATGTTTGGCACCCAACGAGCCTCATTAAGAGCTCACCGGCATGGTTCGACACAACACGGGCATGGCAGAAAACTTACCGCCCCACACTCTCGTGGAGGAGATTTTGTCGTTCTTCCAGTTACCCTATCATACTCGCATCAGGATCAGAGGATAGAAGGTAAATGATTTTTGTTGGTTCGCTACGCGGAAAAGGATTGATTTAGCGTTCAGTCTCATCCGATTCACTTGTCGGGACTGGTTCCATCAGTCTGGTGTTTCGCTCTACAGCGAGTACGACAGTCTGCTGTTCGAGCCCAGAAGCTGACTGGCCATAAATCGGGATAACCTGGCGTCGATTTGGCATTTCTAGACGAATACGAAAACTTCCATCATTCTCTATGTTAACTGGCTCGCCTTGAATCGAGAGATAGGCACCTTTTTCAGTTGATCCAAAGATCACTAGTTCAGCATCAACTTCCATCGGGAAGCCTTTTTTCTGACTGTTGGTATCGACGTCACAGTGAGCCGTATAATTCGCCTTCGGTGGTCCCAGAGGTCTCCGCAAACGTTCCTGAAAGAGTTCCCTAACCTCATCAGAGTCACTGTCAGTTTGGTGCCCGCCGCTGAGCGAAAAGATTTTGGAACAGTTGGGCTCAATGTCTTTCCAGTGCAGGTCAAGACAGTCTCCGCGACTGACCGGTGCGGCGGAGACTTGATTACTTCGGCATAACTTATGAAAAACACCACATCTCGTCTTGTAGCCAATTTCCACCCGACAAGACATGGGTTTGCGTACGTCAATAAACCAGTTCTTCACGCCGCCATGGATTTCGATTTCTCGACAAATACGTTCGGCACGTGTCTCACCTTTCTCGCCAAAAGCCTCAAGCACACGAAGGACTGGTTTCGCCGAATGCCACTCGGCTCCCATGGCGGCTTTTACTCGTTGAACGCTGTGAGTTGTGACTTCCCAGAATGCATGTAGCCAGTGAGGTCCACGAACCATAAGGACGGCACGGTTACGATTTGGGTAACGCTTCTGACTCGGCTCTGGATTAGTGACAAGGCTTTTCTCGCGGGCCCGTTGGGCCTGAGTGTCTTTGATTCGCTCGATTACGGCTCCGCGCTTAACAGTCACGCCTTCGTGCTTCGAATTGGTACGGGATGTTTTCTTCTGGGCAGAACACGATTCAGCTGTTTTGGTACTCCTTTGTTTTTTTCCTTGAGTTGGTGATTTTCTTTTGTCTGTGGTTGATGCGCTGTGCGTCTCTTTGAGCCTGGGGGTCTCATCCTGACCGTGGGAAGAATGTAACGACTGCGCTGACGTCGCTCGCCGTACAAGTGCGTCGATGAGTTGGTCTTTTCTCATGGCGTGCCAGCCACGAACACCAGATTGTTTCGCCATTCGCGCAAGATCACGAACACGCTTGTCTTTAAGGCTGGCGACTGTCATATGAGTTCTCTAAGGCTTAGACTAGCTGTGTACCAACTAGTGGTAAGGTTCTGTGCAGAATATGCACAGGTAGAGACACACTATCGAAACTAGCAAAACGACTCAAATTTTTGGTCAAACTGAGAGCAAACGGGCAATTTTTGCATCATTTCAGGCAAAAATAAATGTAGTCCTGCACGAAGACGGCCATTTGATTGGTTGATGTCATGCCTTTCGAGCGTGGGCTATTCGCCTCGAAGTTTTAGGCCTCTTTCAACGAGTCGTTCGCGGACTTCGTTAAGGCTTGTTACTCCAAAGTTTTTGCATTCCATAAGGTCCTCGGCAGTCCTCCGAACCAATTCACCAATGGTCATAATGCCGAGCTTGGTTGTGCACTTTCTCGCGCGAACTGAAAGGTTGAGCTCCGTGACCGGCAGCCCGTGAATTTCAGTTTGTTCACCAACAGGCTCATCGAACGTTGGTGAGGAGTCTGCTGTCATGGATGGCTCTGCAAACTGTCCGAGAACAAGGCCTTTCGAAGCTAGGATTTCCTTGATTTCAACAAGACTGGTCTCTCCGAAGTTCTTACTAGCAAGTACATCCGCCTCACTGGTTAATGTGAGGTCGCCCAGGGTTTGGATCCCCATTTTTGCAAGACAGTTGCGACTTCTAACGGAAAGTTCAAAGTCGCTTACTGGGAGCGTAAGTACCTGTTCAAGTCGGTCACGCTGTCGTTGTTCCTGCTCGTCGAGATGTCGGTCGCCAGATGCTGCAGAGTCCTTGAGGAAAAGTTGTGCGCGGGAAATCGCCTCTTCCCGGCCCGGTGCATCAAGCGGTAGACCATCAAGAATTCTTCGGTAACATTGTTGAGCCTGTGAAAAGTCATCACGATCTTCATAGAGTAGGCCGAGATTCATAAGTGCCCCGACTGTCGCAGGATACCTCAGGAGTGAGCGTTGATAGGAATCAATTGCTTCATCGTCATTACCGAGCCTGTCGTGGAGCACACCAAGGCAGAAAAGTGCCAGTGGCTGGCCATCGTCACTCGCAACAGCCCTCTGTAGAAGTTCGAGTGTTTCTATAGTTGAGTCACCCCGTTCCACTGCTATCGCGCCTTGTGCGGCAAGGTATTCAGCTGAGGCACTTTCTTCATCGGTGGCGTTGCTCAACGCGTTGACTGCGTCTTCAAGTCTGTTCGCTGCACGCAGTGTGTTTGCTTTTGCGGCGAGGCATGCACCAGCGGGATACCCGGCAGTTCGAGCCGCATCAAAAGAAGCACACGCTTCGTCGGTTGCAGCAAGTGCGGCTTGTGCAAGGCCAAGTGCAAACAGTGCAAGAGCAGAACCATCGCCAGATTTGAGTGATACGACGGCTTCACTACTGCGACCAAGCAGGTAAAGGCCGACGCCGAGTCGGACGGACGCTGCTGGGCTGAGGTCGCCGACCTGTTGAAGTTCTTGGACGGTCAGCCTCAGTTCTCGGTGGGTGTCAGTCGTGGTACCAAGCGAGTCAGCAATTGCACGGACTTCGTTGGGCCCGAAAGGACCGCTGCCGACAATCAGTTCACGCACATCAATGGTAGTTGGACTTGGAGTTACAGAACTTTGCATGGTTTTAATTTGCCTTTTGACTTCAAAACGTGACAAGCTACAGCATAGTGGAGAAAATTGCCGAAGGCGACCGCGGCCAAATTGTAGAGAGCCAGCGATGGGAATCGAACCCACAACCCCCGCATTACGAATGCGGTGCTCTGCCAATTGAAGCTACGCTGGCGGAGGCATCCGGCAGGAAAACGCCGTACCGCCGAGGCTTTAAAGTAGCGCAGAGGGCATCTGAGCGTCAAGTGGCAGCATTTTTTAAGGCCTTCTCAGACATACAGCGCAATAAAAAAAGCGGGGTCTCAACCCGGCAGGAGCGTCCTGCCATAGTCAAGCGGGTCAGGGGCAAGGCGACCGCTCGACCAAAAAAAGTCGAAGACCCCACTTTTTTAAGGTGTGGTTGACGAGACTCGGAATAACTCGTCATGAACAAAGAGATGCATGTGCCGTGCCAAAACGTGCCGCAGCGGCTTTTTCTTTTTCATGGCACTGGAAGCTGATAGCCTTGGCAGCTCAAAAAGTGGCTTATGCCCGTAGTAATCACCACATACCGTGAGAATTAAATGGGAGTGGTGGGTGTGGATTACGAGTTTTGCAGCCCGTCTCAATTTGAGAGAAATAGTCTTTTAGTCAGTTAATGATGTGCAGAACGCGTCGGGGCGTTGCTTTTTGCTTCAATTTTTTGGCTGGGCGGGAATGTCCTTAATCGGGTACGGTTCGACACAAGGAAGAATAGCAATTTTAAAGAAACACAGAAAACTATGAACACTGAAGCTTGTGTTGAGGTTGGAAACTACCACTGTGGCACCGGGAACCCTCTCCTCGTAATCGCTGGGCCCTGTGTCATCGAAAGCGAACAACTGTGTCATGAAATAGCTCAAGTTCTTGTTGAAATTAATCAAAGCCTCCCAGTCAACATTGTCTTCAAGGCGTCTTTTGACAAAGCAAATCGTACGTCAGCATCTTCGAAACGCGGCCCTGGCCTGCGAGATGGTTTAGAGATCCTTCGATCTATCAAGACTGCATCTGGCTTGCCAGTGACCACAGATATTCATTTGCCCGAGCAGGCAGGTGTCGTTGCGGAAGTGTGCGACATGATTCAGATACCAGCTTTCCTTTGCCGCCAGACGGATTTACTCGTGGCTGCAGCGGCTACCGGGCGCGCCGTGAATGTGAAAAAAGGACAATTTGTGGCAGCGGCCGATATGCAGCATGCGGTATCAAAACTGGTCGCGGGGGGCTGCCGAAATGCACTGTTGTGCGAGCGAGGTACATTCTTTGGGTACGGTAGGTTGGTCAATGATTTCACTGGGTTGTTGACGATGCGGTCATTTGGAGTGCCTGTAATTTTCGATGCAACACATTCTGTGCAGCGGCCTGCCAGCCATGGCGATGCCACTGGAGGTGATCGAACGCTGGTCGAACCACTTGCTCGTGCGGCAGCGGCTGTTGGCATTGATGGCGTATTCTTTGAAACGCATCCAGATCCTGATTCCAGTCCAAGTGATGGTCCGAATATGGTGCCGCTTTCCCAATTCCGGTCGGTGCTCGAACGGGTGTTGCAAATTCATTCAGTTCGTGTCTCAATGGATGAAGAGATTTCTGACGAGTGAAGCAGCTTAAAAAACGTTCTCCTGGGGAAATCGTCGAACGGGTCAACATGGCAGTTTGAGAGAGGCGTGTTCAGCACGGAGTGACTATGTTCAAGCATCGATTGGGTCGCGGATGGGTACTTCTTGCATTATTGCTTGCAGGGGGCTGTGCCGAGCCGCCAGTTGAACCATCTGGGGAGGTTGTCGTTGTTCCGCATGTATCAGAAGAGGTTCGTGGCAAACTGCTTGAAGGGGCAATAACGATCCTCGACAGGCTGGAAAATTACGACGAAGCTCTTGCGGTCGACCAGGTATTCGATCGCCTGAATCAATGGATACATGCGGATCCTGTTGGTGATGCAGTTGCAAGTGCAGAGTGGAAGGAAGATAGTCTTCGAGGCTCGTTGCCAGAAAACTATCAGGGCATGTGCACCGATGAAAAACTCGCAAGTTCTGTGTTTGATCCCACATATGACATCGTTTCCATACGGGATCAGCGGTGGCTTGCAGATATTGCAAAAACAGCACAAGGCGAGGCACTTGATGACATTGATATAGCGATATCGCTTTTCCGTTGGACAATTCGGTCATTGGCGATTCAGAGTGATCCACCACTTTTTGCAACGGCCGATAGTCCAGGCGTGCGATGGTTTGAACGAGGTGAAATTCTCTTGTCGGGTAGAGGAAGCGCTGCCCAAAGAAGTTGGATTTTTCTTGAACTGCTTCGGCAGGCCGGGCTTCAAGGAGTGATGTTGGCGACGGTTGACCGTGATGGTAATTACCGCCCGTGGCTACCGGCACTTATATCGGGAGGCGAAGCCTATTTGTTTGAACCAACCTACGGAATTCCAGTGCCAAGTTTGGCTGGTTCCGGTGTCGCGACGGTCAGAGAAGCAGTATCAAACCCGGCTGTCTTGACCCAACTCGATGATGACTCTCGCCGCTACCCGGTGGCCGCAAATGATATGAGCAGTCTTGCTGTCCTGGTTGTTGCCGATCCACAGTCGCTGTCACGAAGAATGAAACTTCTAGAACAGGATCTTTTTGGTGGCTCGGCTGTACGGCTAGCTGTTGATGCTTCACGCTTAGGCTCATTAGCCGTGGAGGCGCTCCCGCAAGGCGAGCGGAAGACCGTAGTGGCACTGTGGTCATTTCCCTTTGAAGTGCGTCGGAGAAGGCAGTCAAAAGATATCGCAGTGGTCCAGGCACTGGCTAAGGAACTTCGAGTTATGGGTGTCGTGATGGAGGAAAAACGAAACGCAAGTGGGCTTGCTACTGGGAAAAGAACTATTCGTCCACTTTACGCCGGACGGCTTCGGGAATTTCGAGGAGAGTTGGAAGGACCGAATGGAGCAAAAAAAGCTTATCTGCTCGCTCGGCCCAGTAACGCAGCCGTGGCTGACTTGGTCGCTCGTTTGCCGGATGGACAACGCGAAGCGGTGCGCAAAATCTATGAACAGATGAAAGAGGATGCAACATATTGGCTGGGCATTGTGACATTGTCCGAAGCTGATTATGAAATTGCCATGGATTACCTTGGGAGAATGACACTTCTCGCGTCTCCAGATGGCCGCTGGGCATCGGCGGCGCGAGTGAACCTCGCAGAGGCAAAGATTGAGGCTGGGGACACGAAAGCAGCCATCAAACTGCTCCGTGGGGACCGCTCACCTCAACGATTTGGTAGCCGTTTTCGGGCTCAACAGCTGGGCTCTGACAGCATGGCAAAAACACCCGGGGTACAAGTTGAAGACAAAACGACGCAAAGTTCATCAGAGTAGAGGTCTTTTTGGCCCTGCAAAGAAGGCCCAATTGCCGAGTTCCCTCCATGGCGTTATCATCTTTATGAGATGCGGCGCGTGCGACGAGTGAAGCGTACGTGTCTCGGCACGCTCAATAAAATCGAAAGAATGAATACGATGAAAGAAGGCATTCACCCACAGTACGCGGAATCTGTAGTGAAATGTGGTTGTGGAAATACCTTTACAACGCGAAGTACCGTACCTGAGATAAAGCTTGATATCTGCAATGTCTGCCATCCTTTTTTCACAGGCAAACTGAAGTTCGTTGATACCGCCGGACGAATCGAAAAGTTTAAGACAAAGTTTGGTTCGAGTGGCTATGCCAGTCTCAAGAAGAAGAAGGCTGGGCAGGCTTCAGAAGAGACATGAGTCAGCGTTTTGATGCGTAAATGTGTTTGGCTCTCGCTTCCGGGAGGGCCTCGGTGGAAGCAGATTTTTCATCGAGTGTGGCAGGGATGCTAGCCGACGTCATGTGTATCGGCATTTGGAGTTGTGATGCGGGAAGAACTCGATGCCAAGTTAGCAAGGTTTGAGGAACTGGAAAAGCTTCTGGCTGATCCGGAGGTTCTCGCCGATTCACAAAGGCTTTCGACTGTTGCCCGAGAGCATGGGAGTCTTGCTCGTATCGTTCGCCGGTATCAGGCATTTCTTGCAATTGTTCAGGAGGTTGAGGAATATACAGAAATGCTTTCTGGAGATGATGCTGATTTTCGTGAACTCGCGGAAGCTGAACTGCCCAATCTTCAGAAACGCCGGGATGAAGAGTGGGATGCCATTCTTGATGTCTGTCTTGATGATCCGGATGCTGATCGATCGCGGTGTATTGTTGAATTACGAGCAGGCACGGGCGGAGATGAGGCCGCACTCTTTGTTCGTGACCTTTTTGAAATGTATCGTCGGTACGCGACTGAGACAGGATGGAATGTCGAGGTCATGGATGCCAGCCCGACTGAACTGGGCGGGTTCAAGGAGCTCGTAATAGGTGTGTCTGGGAGTGAAGTATTTCGTCACCTTCAGTATGAAAGCGGTGGCCATCGAGTGCAGCGTGTTCCGGATACGGAGACCAAGGGCCGCGTCCATACATCAGCGGCGACAGTGGCAGTTCTTCCTGAACCGGAGGATGTTGAGGTAACCATTACCACCGATGAGTATCGGAAAGATCTTTTCTGTGCCAGCGGGCCGGGTGGCCAGCATGTGAATAAAACAACATCTGCGGTGCGGCTTACACATCTTGAGACGGGCATCGTCGTCCAGTGCCAAGATGAAAAGAGCCAGCATAAGAACTTTGCGAAAGCCCTACGGGTTCTAAAGACACGGATCTATGAGCGGCAGCGACAAATTGAGCATGAAAAACGTGCGAGTGAACGAAAGGGACTCGTTGGGTCCGGTGATCGCAGCCAACGAATTAGGACATATAATTTTCCACAGAATCGTGTCACTGATCATAGATTGAACCAGAATTTCAACCTTGATCAGATTCTTGCTGGACGATTGAATCTTCTGTTTGATGCGATGTCGGAACGATTGCAACAGGAACGGCGGAGTGGCGCGGTGGCTCGGTAACAGGAACAGTCTTGTTGAGTCGGTTTCTTTCTTTTTTGATAAGACGTGATGAATGCATGGCAGATAATTCACCGGTTAACAGTGGAGGCGAAGGAGATGTCTGGACTGTTGGCCGACTGTTGACCTGGACAACGGAGTGGCTTGGAACACGGGGCAGTGATTCACCACGACTCGATGCTGAAGTGCTGCTTGCGTTTGTGCGGGACTGTCAGCGAATTCTTCTCTATACAGCATTTGATGAAGTTGTTGATGGGGAGCAACGGCAGAAGTTCAGAGAGCTTGTGCGTCGCCGTGGCCAGGGTGAGCCTGTTGCCTACCTTGTTGGAATAAAAGAATTTTTTTCGATGTCACTCAAAGTGACGCCAGCAACGTTAATTCCGAGGCCAGAAACAGAAGGGCTCGTGGTTCGTGCGATTGATGTTTGGAAGCAGGAGTTTTGCGGTAAAGCTGGCATGCGTGTGCTTGATGTTGGTACAGGCTCGGGTGCACTTGCGGTTGCGCTTGCCACCCACATGAAGGACGCCAGCGTTACAGCCACAGATGTCTCACAGGCAGCTCTCGATGTCGCGTCCGCTAATGTGAGCAAGCACGCTCTCGATGGACGAATACGTCTTATCCGTTCGGACGTGCTTGACCATCCCGATCTGGTCGGGCCGTGGGATCTGATTGTGAGTAATCCACCATATATACGTGAAGATGAGTTTGACGGCCTGCCTGACGACGTTCGGCTCTATGAACCTCGAGAGGCTTTGGTGGGGGGCGTGACAGGATGTGAAATTGTAAAACGACTGGTGCAGCAAGCATCAGGCAGCTTAACGCCCGGTGGGTGGATATTTATTGAAGTAGGCCCCTCAACCGTTTCAGTAGCAGAAAAAATTATCTCTGATGCATCCGAATTGGTCGGCGAACCAACATTGAAGGATGCTGCAGGACTGGCTCGAATCGTGCAGGCTCGAGCCTTATAAGCATTCTGCCCCTCGATGTGCCCGCTCCCGCTTTCTTTTGTAGGCAACAGCAGGAGCGTCTTGCTGCGTGTGTAAAGACATCGCAGTTCTGCATTTACAACGGTACAGAATGTGTTTTGTTTTATTAGGAAAAGTCAGGCTTTCTGCTTCGAAAAAAGTACTGCCGTTCTCAGAGAACTTATTCCATCAGTTCCTTTGATGGTGTCGGTGGTCATTTTTCTGGGACTAGGTGCTGCTGGTGGAACCCTTATAAGTAGGTGCCAATGGTTTGGTGCGTTGTGGGTTGTATTACTTTTTTCTGTAGCTGGAGGATTGGTTGCTCTGTCATCGCAGCTGTTACGGGTGAGAAGCCAAACGGTGGCCATGCGTCGCCTAGCATGGTGGGCTCTTTTAGTTGGTATGGCGTTCGGCATGTGTTGCTGGGCTTGGTGCTGCGCAAGGTTATTTCCACGAGATGAATTAGCCTGGAGTCTGACAGAGTCTGCACAGCCAATCTTGGTCGAGGGGAGTGTGGTAGCAGCTCCGGAACGAATGAGGAACGCACAAGGCATTCTGGACACCGGTAGATTGAGAGAGACGTCAGTTTGGGTTCTTGAGTTGAGTTCTGCTCGGAATTTCGAGCGTTGGTTGCCCGTTTCGGGGCGAGCGAGTGTTTTTGTTGATGGTACGATTCAGCCGCTCTCAATTGGAACGCATGTTCGCGTCTACGGACGAGCAATGAGGCCGTCAACGCCAGGTAATTCGGGTGAGTTTGACTTTCGTCAGTCTTCACGGACAAGCAGAGTATTGACGATCATCCGGGTACGTGGGTGGTCGTCCATTGTGGTACTTTCCGATGGCGTCACACTCTCTGCAGCGCGCTATATTGATTGGCTGCGTCAGCTGTGTCGTAATCGAATTCATGCGATCGTACCGGTCCAGAGCCAGCCGCTTGCTGACTCGTTACTTCTTGGTCTACGACGCGCCTTGCCTGAACAGACGATTCGTGCGTTCGCAGACACAGGATGTATTCATATCCTTGCAATCTCGGGCCTACACGTAGGGCTCGTAGCGACTGCTATTTTCTCTGTACTCCGCTTCTTTGGGTGTCCTTTCCGAACAAACTGGCTCATTGTTGCGTGTGTGATCTCGATCTATGCCGGGCTCACGGGTGCTGCTCTTCCTGTGTTGCGTGCAACATTACTTCTGTGGGTCGCATGTGCTGGGGTCTGGATGAAGAGGCGTTTCTCAGGGATTCACGCACTTGCAGTCGTTGGTGTAATTTTACTTGTGTGGAATCCTGTTTCGGTTCTTGCTGCCGGGACACAACTTTCTTTTCTTGCGACAGCAGTACTGATAACCGTTGGGGCGTTGCTTCGAGAACAATCAACGCGAAATCCGACTCGAAGAATAATCGAGAAGAAACATGGTTTTTTTAGAAATACGGTGCATCGATTTTCTCATAGTCTTTGGTGCGCTGTTCTTTTAAGTTTCTCAGTATGGGTTGTATCTGTCCCGCTAGTGGCTTCTGAGTTTCACCGATTCGTTCCGGTTGCTGTAGGGACAAATCTACTCATTGGTCCCATTCTCCCCTTTGTTATGGCCGCTGGGTTTGCCTGTCTTGTAACCGTAGGACTACCTGTTGCGGTATGTGCACCATTGGGTGTGCTCACGGGATTCTTGTTTGAAAGCCTTACGTGTATCGTCACCTGGGTAGCAAGTTTTACTGGAAGTACATTGCGTGTTTATGCGTTACCCACGTGGTGGGTTGTGATCTGGTACGTTGTAGTCACGCTGCTTCTCTTGCACCTTTGTGACCGCTCAAAAGCGGTGCAGAGGTCACAGAGACGTTGCTACGGAAGGTTGCAGAAGGAATATGAGCGGTCGGCGTACAGACTCAAAATAGGCCTTTTAGGAATTTTTCTGTTCGGCTTTGTCGTATTGGGGATAGGGCTGCAGTGGATGCCAGAACCGGCTCGTAAAGAGAGTCGAATGACCATTACAGCAATGGGCCATGGCTGTGGAATAGTATTGAAGTCACGGGAAGGACGCTGCCTTATTTATGATGCGGGAAGGCTTGGTGCGTCGGGAACAGCTCTACGGTCACTGAGAGCAACACTGGTCAAAGAGCGCATTCGTACGATTGACTATCTTGTCCTCTCTCACGCTGACACAGATCATTTTAATGCCGTGCCTGGCTTGCTTGCAGAATTTCGTGTGGAGCAAGTAATCGTTTCGCCACAATTTCTTGCGAGCCCCTCGCGGTCGGTAGCTGAGATCCAAAGGCTCTTTCTTAAACATGAGGTCCCGGTGCGGACTGTTTTGAGTGGAGACGTTATCTCGGTTGGTCAATCATGCGTCGCACGAGTGATGCATCCACAGCGCAGTTCCAAAGTAAGCGATATCAGTGATAATGAAAACAGCATTGTGCTTGATGTCGCGATGGAATCAAAACGAATGTTATTGACCGGAGATATTGAAGGCGACTCCTTGAGTGCACTACTACGTTCTGGCTTGCCTTCTTACGACGTACTCATTGCACCCCATCATGGTAGTAAGACCGGGCTGCCACGAGAAATCGTATCAGAGGTTCATCCGAGCGTAGTTGTTGTAAGTGGTTCCGGTGGCCGTGACTGGCCTTTCGTCTGTAGGGAATTTCATCAAGGATGGAATGGTTTACGGGCAGTGTTGAGAACGGCAGGCAAACAATCACCAGACCGTGGGGCTGTTTCAATTACGATGTCTAATGGCATCATGACTGTCCAACAGTTCAGGCCAACAGGATGGCAACACATTCTGTAGACAAGAGAAGTTCTCCATCGCGATCTTATTGCTACCATCCGAAAAGTTGTGATAGGCTACCAACGAGAGGATTCGACAATGAGGTGTCAGCCGAGCTTCCTATGGTTCTGACGAGATCAAAAGTCAGGAGTCCACCAAGGAGAAGGAGCATCGTACAGCATATTAAGCCCGTGACCTGCAATCCGCTGAATTTGGCATCGTCGTGTATGGTAGTAAAGGAACTCGAGAGCATATCCGAAGCGGCTGTGAGTGCGGCTGCGTCCTGCCCAACCTCCTCACCAAAGAAGCTTGAGTCACCCGGTCCGGCTGATTTATCGAACATCGAGTCACCCGCCTGAGATGAAGCCAGGTCGGCTGATTGACTGGGGTCGTCCGTTGATGAGCTCTCTGCATCAAGATCAAACTCATTGGCAGTGCCCAGCATGGTTGCAGCATCAGGGTCATCCTCTACATCATTGAGGAACTCTCCTAAATCAACGTCCCAAGCCTGGATTTTACCATCCTCAAGTGAGAGGCCCCCTTCCATTTTGACGTCTGAGATAGCGCTGCCAACGTCAGAACCTTCGACTGTTAGGTCGGAATCAATGATCCCACTTCGGTCATTGTCTTCAATAATGCCACTTGTATCGTTCACCGCTAAAGATCCGCTGTCTGGGGCAACAACGCTCCCGGCACCATCAGTTTCGAATACTGCGGATGCAAAACCTTCATCGGTAAAAATATCACTTGCAACGATGCTTTCAATATCACCAGCGAGGGAATCACCGAGTACTAGACTCTGTGCGGGTTCTTCAGTCCCAGTAGCATCTGCGAGTCCAATATCGCTTAGATCAACATCGAGGCCACTAATTTCAATCTCTTCACCGAGTACCACACTCTGGGCTTTGTTGTCTTCATCTTGTGGCGAGACTTTGCCCGCTTGTGACTGTGATAATTCTTCGCTAGTTCCAAGCAGTGTGGCTGGGACATCAACGTCTGATCCATCAAGGTCATCACCAATCAGTAATGATGCTTCTGCCTCTTGAGTCGGTAGAATTCCAGTTACTTCAATTGCTCCTTCCCCAATATTTTTGCTGTCGGCGAGTGAAAGACCAGACTCGAGTTCAAGGTCTCCGAGTCCAATTTCGGAACCAGGCGTTTCTTCGTGGACGTTTGGAGGGGCATCAGTATCTGTTTGCTGGACATCTTTTTCTTGAGATGAAGCCTCATCATCAGAAAGATTGAGTTCCAATCCATCCAGTGAAATATCGCTCTCTGGTGTTTCCGGTGCCGTCGCATCTGTCCCACCAATGTCTTTTTGATCTTCAAGATAACGGTCTAGTTCTTCATGTTTGAATTTAAGGCCAGATGTGTCCCTTAGTGAAAAAAGCTTCCGCTGATCAACAAGTTGTTTCACTGCATCTTCTGAAATATTCAGATGCGCTGCCGCTTCAGCAATGTTTAAAAACCCGCCAGCCATAAATCAGCCTGCCTTACTTGCTCAAAAAACCTAACTCCAACCTATCATCGAACTCGTCCATCCCCTGTATAAAAGTCTACGCAGACAGATTGGCTCGATCCAGTCGGCGCATTCATCGCAAGCGGTACAACTGTACAATTGACGCTTGAAGCGTGATTCAGGCGCATTACGAGTGCATCGTGAAAGAGTGTGAACCCTAAAAGACGGGGAATTGAGCCCACGTCACTTTGTTCGTTGAGGCGAAGGAGGGATTATCTCGATTGTATTACCTGTGGGCTTGGGGGCTGATTCGATGTGTAGCATTTTCTTGATCGCAGCCGGTTTTGGGTCTTCGGCGTTGAAATCTTCGAGTTGGAGATCGTATCCAAGCGCACGGGTGCTCCGAAGTGAAACTTCACCACTGATTTCAATGTGATACACGGCGAGCACTTGTCGTTCCGGGTCGATAACAAGGAGCATTTGTCGACCGGAATCGATCGGTGACGTCGAAACAAATAGGCCCTTCATGTCTTCGGCCAGAGTTGTGGAGGTGGAAAAGCACCACACAGTGAATGCCACTCCAATAAAGTTGTAAAGATGGTGTTTTCGGGAATTCATAGCTTGCGGTTCCGGGTGTGCCTGGATTTCTACAGTCTGTCTCATGACATGAGTTTGAGAACGGTCTTGAGTTGACGGCAAAGGTTCACGGGGTGGCCGTTCCTCCTTTCGGATCAGCAAAGTATGGCAGGGTAGACACCCTGCAAAACAGACCGAAATCCAGCTTTCCAAGTTGGCTATCAAAAAAGACGCCAGGCCCTTTCCTGTCTTTCCTAGTTATCCCTGACCGTCTGCTTGCCGTTGCCCAGGCAAAGAAAAGCGGCTGTATCGACTATTTGGGTTTCATCATGCAGGCAAGAAGTTCCGATAAAGCGAGTAATTCTGCGTTTCGTGCAAGGTAGAAAACATCGAACAATTCCGTTCACGGAGGTGCCCAGTGTCGATCCTGTCCAAGATGTCGAAACTTTTACTTCGATCGCCCCTTTTGTGGGGCACTGGTTTGGCCTTTTGCTTTTTTTCACTCATTCAGAGGGGACTTATTCGTGATGAATATGTCGTTCGGTATCTCGCTGGGCACTGGGTTGAGTACATCGAGGTTGGTCTGTTCTGTGTTGGCCTAAGTAGTCTGGCGATGAAACTGTTGAGTACAGTTCGCCAGAAGAATAGCCTGGCAAACTGTTTGCTACCCGCCGCAATGTCAGGTGGTCAGCATCCTTCTGAGGCACAGGGATTGCAGCGGCATCTCCTGGAGAATATGGCTGGCGAGCAGGGCTACCTTTCAAAAAGGCTTCGCGATGGTCTCGACTTTGTTACGCGTACAGGAAAAGCCGATGATCTAGAAGATCATCTCAAATATCTTGCCGACGTGGACGGAGCTCGAGCCCACTCCAGTTATGGGCTTGTTCGGTTTATTGTCTGGGCGATACCGATCATGGGTTTTCTCGGAACGGTCATTGGTATCACTGTGGCAATCGCCAATTTGTCGCCAACGGAACTCGAAAATATATCAGGCGTTGTGGCTGGGTTGGGAACTGCATTCGATACAACCGCGACTGCGTTGGCTTTATCGATGATTTTAATGTTCACCCAGTTTGTTATCGAGCGAATGGAGCAATCATTACTCGATCAGGTTGACGAGCAAGCGTGGGATTCACTCGCGGGTCGTTTTCAGACCGAAGGCATTGCAGACGGATCGGCCTTAGCTGTTGCGAGGCTGGGAGATGCTGTGGGAAGAAGTTCGGCTCAGCTCATTGAGGCGCAGACACAGTCATGGCAAGAACTACAGAACGTTGCTTCGAATAGTCTTGAGAATGTGTTTGGTGGTCTGAGTGAACGCCTGCGAGACACGCTATCGGACTCGTTGAGAGATACTCTTGATGCCTGGAGGGAGTCGCTCGTCGAGGCACACCGGCAGTTAGCCCATGAGCGAGATGGTCGCTGGGAGCTTGCAGGCAAGACTATGGCTGATGCAGCTGTCGCGTTTGATAAGCAGCAGACAGCAGTTGCAGATCAGGCCGTGGCGCTCGAGAAGGTAATCACAATGTTGAGTGATATCGTTGCGATGGAGCAGAGGCTCGAGAGCAATCTGAATGCTGTCACAGCAAGCGGCCGGTTTGAAGAAGCGATTATTTCACTCTCAGCAGCGACGCAATTGTTGGCAGCGCGTAGCCCAGGGGTTTCAAGTGGTAAGCCAAGTGTTCTGACTGAAAACAGTTCTCCCGTTGAGAAGGTTGCATGAGAAGATCACGTACACGAGAAGGAATCGCTATCTCGCTTTTTCCTTTTCTAGCAGTTCTGTTGTGCACAATGGGTGCATTGCTTGTCTTGTTAGTCCTGTTTGGCCACTCAATTGGCCAGCAGGATGAGAGCGTGGCTGCCGAGCAGGCGGTGCAGATGGAGGCAGAGTTGCAAGGAAGGGTGGATAGTCTCAAATGGCGGCTTGAGCAGTTGAAGGGCATGCGATCTAAGACAAATGATGAACTTGAGACACTAAGACTGCAGTTAGCTGGTATTGAAGATAACTCAAGAACGTTGGCGGCAGAGCTCGAGAATTTGCAGAAACTACGAGAAGATCTTCTCGATAGGAAAGCAACTGCAGCGACAACAATTGATGAATTACGTGAACTCGAAGCTGAGTTGGCCACAGCTCGCGAAAGTCTTGACGAAGCAAGGCAGGAAAGGGACTCGAATCCGCCTGCATATGCAGTTATTCCCTACGAAGGATCGTCAGGGACACATCGTCGTCCTCTTTTTATCGAATGTAGTTTGGATGGAGTATTCTTGCAGCCGGAAGGTATCCGACTGAACCCAGAAGACTTTGAAGGTCCAGCAGGCCCCGGTAACCCGTTAGCGAGTGGTCTGCGTGCAGCGCGAGAGTATCTCGCACGACAGTCCGTTTCAGCAGATGATCCCGGTTTGCGGCCGTACCCGCTGTTGCTCGTGCGGCCATCTGGTGTGATGGCCTACTATGCAGCTCGAGACGCCATTGCATCTTGGGGTAGTGACTTTGGGTATCAACTTATTGAGGAAGATTGGCGACTTGCTTTTCCTGAAAAAGATCTTGCACTACGCGATGTTGAATTGCAGGCCATTAACGAGGCTCGTGAACGACTGCAATGGTTGGCACAGACTCGATCTGCGGTTCGACGAAAGAAACTGGTGACAAAACAATACCGAGCGTCTTCGGTTCGCGGTGGCGCGGTTGCTGTTGGCGGTCCATCCGTTTTAGGTGACCAGTCTCAGTGGGATTGGTCAAAGCAACAAAAGCAAGGTGCTGTGTCGCGTGGTGGACATGATCTCCAGGGTCAGGGAGGCGACGGAACAACAAGTCAACAGTCTTTGTCGGTCGATCTTGTTGGCCGTCCGTTGAGCGCTGGTGAGTCTGCTGGTAGCAGTCAACTCGGGAGCGGTCGCAGTACGTCGGGGATTGGATACGGTCGGGGTGCGGCCTCAGAGGCGGGCAGTCTCACTGGTGACGCTCGTGAATTGCAGCAAGGAGGTGTAGGTGGTGAACATCAGGTAGGCCGATCACACTTTGGAAATGGTTCAGGCAGTGAACTGGCGTCATCAACTGCCGGGTTTTCCGATGGACATGGTACATCAGATGGGGCCATGGGTGGCCAGTCAAAGGGTGCAGCCAACGGGTCTCTTAGCGGGGCTGAACTAGGTGGTTCAGGGAACCAACAGGGTTCAGAGTCCAGTGGAGGTGGGTCCGCTTTTGCGATGTCTTCCTCGTCTTCTTCGCAAAGCCAGGGCCTTGCCGGGGGTGCTGCAGGTGGCAGCGGCGGCAGTTCTCCGAGTTCATCTGCTGGTAGCATGCCAATGCCCATTGGTATGCAGGTCGGAACAGATGCAGCGTCGTCTGAAATGGTAAACGGGGCGTCTGGACAGCAGAGCAGTTCAGGCGGATCACTTGCAGGGTCCCGAGGGAGTGACTGGGCAAGTTTTGCGACATCGCAGCGATACATTCCACTCACTCGGCCAATTCAGATTGAGTGTGCTGCTGATGAGCTACGGCTGTTCGACGATAGCGGCAGGCGTGTTGTGTATCGAATTCCGTTCACGGGATCAACAGACCAATCCATTGATTCTCTTGTTCTCGCAATTCGGAGGCGGGTTGACACTTGGGGCCTCGCAGGAGATCGCCTCTACTGGAAGCCCGAGTTAGTGCTTACAGAAACCGAGGACGGTGGTGGACGGCGTGAAGACGTCCAGGTTCTTCTTGCAAACAGCGGTATTGAAACGAGACAAAAGCAGGACTCCGATGCAGTCAGACGGCTCCCTCCTGCCCAGCCAAAGAAGCGTCGTCTTCGCCGAACAGCAACTCTTGAAACAGCAGCCAGCAGCCCGGAGGTGGGGTTATGATGAGACAACGTGTAAGCCGTACCGATGCAGGGAGTCAGGATTCATTTCTTGACATCGTAACCAATATTGTCGGAATTCTTATTATTCTTGTTATGGTCATCGGCGCTCGTGTTCAGAGCATTTCGTTCAAGCCCAAAGAGGCCAGTAGTCCTGATCTGAAAACGTTGATGATGGAAGTTGTGCGTCTGGAGGATGCCGTCGTAGCGTCCGAAAGCGAACTCCACGAACTTGATGAGCAAGGCGGACAGCTCGCTGCCACCGTCGCGGACGCAGGAAATGCGAGAATTCATCTCGCGACTGCGGTCTCTGGAGCGAGGCGAGAC
>WLWF01000493.1_pt1 | contig 37901 bp, 55 predicted proteins | sample 6718331 | NCBI WGS metagenome assembly WLWF01 (sample SAMN12718692, study PRJNA515312) | sponge metagenome | isolation source: marine sponge | host: Mycale hentscheli | place: New Zealand: South Island, Marlborough, Capsize Point | collected 2003-05-01 | reverse complement strand
TAACTTTCTATAAAAATAACCAGTTTGCCATTCAGCTTGGTCTTATGGCAGCACATGGCATACAAGCCCACAGAACCAATAAAAAGCTGAAGAAGGGTCAAGATATATTGTTGACTAAATACGGCACAGGTGACGGCATACCTGTAATCTACGGCACAAGAAGGGCAGCAGGAACAGTTGTCTTTATGGAAACAGTCAATCAAAAAGAACTGTTTGTGGTTTACGCTATAGCTGTTGGTGAAGTGGATGACATTGACGATCTTAGAATAGATGGCAGATCAATTAGCGATACTTCTGTTTATCGTCAGGGCTTTACCTTACGCAAAGAAGGTAACTACTTTGGTGGCACAGTAGCCAGTGAAAACACTGCTGATATTGCTAATGTCTTAGGGGGTGCTGGTGGTGACAACCCTAGAATGGTTTTTAATATCCATCATGGCTCTAGCTCACAAGAAGCTGATCCAATGTTGTTCCATGTCTTTGATGGCAGCACAACTTCTAGACCTGATTCTTGGACAGCAGACCACAAGCTGTCAGGTATTGCTTATATAGCAGCCAACTTTGAATACGATACACAAGGTATGTTTACAGGCATACCAAACCTAACAGCTAGGGTTAAAGGTAAAAAGGTCTTAGACACTAGAACATCTACGACTGGCTACTCTAGCAACCCAGCTATGTGTTTGAGAGATTACTTAACCAATGACGAGTATGGCAAAGGGTTATCTGCAAGTGATTTAGATGCTACTTCATTCAATACAGCAGCCAATGATTGCGATACCAGTGTGCAGACCGTTACACATAGCTCAGTGCCAGTTCTATTAGCTTCTACTGTCACAGATAGAGTTAAACTGCAAAACGCCTCTGACTTCAATAAAATTAAAACAGGCACAACTGTCAGTTTTGCTAGTGGGGGTACAACCTATTTTAGTGGTCGTGTGCTAGACAAAGATTCTACTATTTTTAGAGAAGAAGGCGATTCAGCTACATCTTATGGACAACACTATTATTTATTAATGGATGAGGGTGCTGTAACTACAGCTATAACCTCTAGTACGACAGGCACTATTACAGAAACACAAACACGCTTTGAGTGTCATGCTGTGATAGATACAGATGAGACTGTTTTAGAAAACACTAAAGATTTAATCGCTAATATGCGTGGTATTTTTACTTATACCAACGGCACATATTCTTTAGATGTTGAGGGTACAGAAAGCTCAGTAGTTAGCTTAGATGAAGATGACATCTTAGAAAGTGGTTTACAACTAGCTTTAGAAAACAAAGAACAAAAATACAACAAGGTAGAAGTAGAGTTCTATAACTCATCTAAGAAGTATGAAGCAGATACAGTAGTGGTCACAGATGGGCTGTCTGACGATGGTAGTGAGGTCTTAGAGCATAGAGCGCAATTTCCCTTTGTCACCAACCAAAGAATAGCTTACAACCACGCAGAAGCTATTTTAAACAGATCAAGAAACAATAGAAGTGTAAGTTTTGTCGCCACACCTAAAGTTTTAAAAGCTAGAGTGGGTGAGGTTATAACTATTACAAGTTCAGACCTAGATTTGTCTGCTGAACCATACAGAATTACCCAAATGAACATTATGCCTGATCTGAATATACAGGTTAGCGCTGTGGAGTATCAGGCTAGTATTTATGGTTGGCAAGACCCACCAGCAGAAGATATAGGTTCTAACCCCACACCGCCAGACCCATTTAGAGTAGTCAAACCAACTAGCTTGGCTTTCACAGCTAAAAACACCACTACAGGAGAAGCAGCTAAGTTAACTTGGTCTGATTCTACTGAATACCCATCTTTTGAATTTAGGGTGCAAATATTATCTGATTCTAGTTCTAAAACTAGATTTGATAAAAGAGTAAAAGCTACTGAAATATATTTAGATGGCATAAACATAGATACAGGCTTTTTGGCCTTAGTATCTGCCATTAATTCACTAGGCACAGAATCAGAGCCAACAGAGCTAACCTTTGCCGTCACTACAGCACCAATCACTACAGTAGATATAGGGCAAGGCTCTATCGGTGGTTTTAGCTTTGATGCTACTAAGATGTATCATGGCACAGGCACATTCAACAATACCAACACAGCAGTTTATATAGATGATAGTGGGCAATTCTCATTGAAAGACAAACTATCTTTTGATGGCACAACGCTAAACATCTCAGGTAACTTAACTGTCGAGAATACTATTACAGCAGATAAGATTATCTTAGATGGTCAAGCTCTTAACACTTTAATGTCATCTACTGGTGCTGGTGCAACCACGATTGATGAGTTGACTGTCTCTAATGATTGTTTCTTAGAGGGTGGTTTCCAAATAAGTGCAAGTCACGATGGTATATTCCCAGATAATTCTAAAGCACTTTTTGGTACTGGTTCTGACCTACAAATCTACCATAATGGTTCTCATTCATATATAGAAGATGCAGGAACAGGCAATCTTTATATTAGAGGTGATAACACTATTGATATTAGAAGACAGGTTAATGGTGAGCAATATATCACAGCAGTTGCTAATGGTGCAGTTACTTTGTTTTATGATGGTGTAGCCAAACTAGCCACCACCTCATCAGGTGTAGCTGTTACAGGTAATGCCACAATCTCAGGCGACCTCACAGTCTCAGGTACAACCACAACGATTGATACTACTAACCTAGATGTCAAAGATAAAAACATAACCCTTAATTTTGGTAGTGGAGACACTTCCTCAAATGCCGATGGAGCAGGTCTTACTATCCAAGATGCAGTCGATGCTTCTACTGATGCGACTATCTTGTGGGATGCAACTAATGATGAGTTTGATTTTTCTCATGGTATTACTTTGCCTGATGATAAAAGATTAAAACTTGGCAACAGTAGTGACTTAGAAATTTATCACCAAACAAGTAATGGCAATTCTATAATCAAAGAATCAGGTGGCGGCATACTGTCATTACAATCAAATGGTTCAGAAATTAGTTTTTACGATACAGCTAATAGTCAGTTCTTGGCTAAATTTCAGACTGGTAGTCAAGTAATTTTATATAACAATGGTGTACAAAGATTTAACACAACCTCAACAGGGATAGATGTTACTGGTTCAATCTCTAGTGGTGCTATTACCAGTACAGGGCAAGTATCTGCAAGTGAATTAAACATAACAAATGATGCAACCCTAGAAAACGGTGCAGACTTTCTAGGTGATGCCACCTTTGCTGATAACAATAAAGCTATCTTTGGTGCAGGTAGTGATCTACAAATCTACCACGATGGTTCTGGTAGTTTTATTAAAGATGTAGGGACAGGCAATCTTTTTATAGATGCTACCAGCCTTAGACTGAGAACTGGAGCAGGAACAGAAAACTATTTAGTAGCTGATGGTAATGGAGCAGTTACAATTTATTACGACAACTCACCAAAACTAGCCACCACCTCAACAGGGATAGATGTTACAGGGAATATTACTGTCGGTGATAGCCATACTATCGGTGATGATGTCAATGACAACCTAGAAATAGCATCATCGTCTGGTGAAAACATATTAATTAATTCAGCAAACCAAGTTTATTTGCAAACTGGTGGCTCAACCAAATTACAAACCACCTCAACGGGGATAGATGTTACAGGCGTAATAAGTGCTGATGCAGGAACACATGTCTTTGGTGATGGTACAGGAGGTCTACAATTACAATTAATAGCTAGTAACACAACAAACTCTACACTAGATTTTGGTGATTCAGATGATAGTAATATTGGTAGAATACAATATCAACACGCAAATAATGCATTTCTTTTTAAAACAAATGATTCAGAAAGACTACGTATAGACAGTTCAGGCAACGTAGGTATAGGAACTACTTCGCCAAGTTCCAAGTTGGATGTAAATGGTACATCTACATTTAGAGACGATATAACTTTTACTGGAGCTAGTGCCAATATTCTTTACGATTCATCTACTAACAACCTTGAGTTTCAAGATAACGCTAAAGCATCATTTGGAGCAGGTAATGACTTACTTATTTATCATGACAGTCTTTCAGTAATTGAAGACGTAGGCACAAATGGGTTAGAAATAAGAACTAATGGCCCTGATATAAGAATGATTGGCGGTTCAAATGAACTTATGGCTAAGTTTGTTAAAGATGGAGCAGTTGAACTATATCACGACAATATCAAACGGTTAGAAACAACATCCTCTGGTGTCAGCATGACTAATGGTTTAGTTGTAGAGGGAAGCACCACATTTAATGATGATGTTGCTTTTAATGCTGGTATTACTTCAAACTTGTCAGTTAGTGGCACTATCAGTAGTGGAGCGATTACAACACCTGCAAACATTAATATAAGTGGCACAAGTGGCAAATATCAGATCAACTCGCTTGATATAATTGAATATAGTGGTGGTCATAGAATAGGTGCTGTTGCAGACGACGACGAGAGCCTAACACTTGTTGGTTTTGGTGGACAACCTAATATTGTTTTAGATGATTCTGTTATTCAGTTTAAATATTCTACTTCTGAAAAGATGCGACTGGATTCATCGGGCAACTTAGGTATCGGTACATCAAGTCCTGATTCCTTATTACATTTAGAAACCACATCAAATCCTACTTTAAGTTTTTACAGAAATGACCCAGGTATTTTAACAAATAATGGTCTTGGAATGATTCAGTTTGGAGGTTTAGATTCAGCAGATACCAATGATGCTGCTGTTATCAGAGCTCAAGCAGAAACAGGATGGGGTGCTTCTTCATGTCCAACTAGATTAAGTTTCTGGACAACACCTTCAGACTCAACAAGTGCTTCTGAAAGAATGCGTATTGATAAAGATGGCAACGTAGGTCTTGGCACAACAAGTCCAACAAGGGCATTAGATGTGAATGGTGGTATAGCGATATCAGGTTCACAAGTAATTACAAGTGCGAGAGCCTTGACAAACATTGGCACCATAGATGCATCTCAAACTCTTACACTTAATGCTAGTGGCACAAATGACACATCTATTGAAATTGGTGCTAATACAGCATCAAACCATTATGCCTTTATTGATCTTGTTGGTGATGCTACTTATACAGACTATGGCTTGAGAATTATTAGAAACAATGGTGGTGCTAACACTTCATCATTTATTTACCACAGAGGAACAGGCAATTTTAATATAGAAACTCAAGATTCTGCTGCTATCAAATTAAGAACAGCAGGAGCAAATGCATTAACTATTGATAGCTCACAACGAGTTGGTATCGGCACAACTGCACCTTCAAGCATATTACATCTCTACGCAAATGACCCAACAATAACATTAGACGATTCAGGCACAGCAGCTACTATAAAAAATGCTAGTGGCAATATTTACTACAATACTTCATCAGTCAACAGAGACCATATTTTTCAAGGTGCAGGCACAGAAAAAATAAGACTAACTGGTGATGGTTTGCTGGGTATCGGCACATCAAGTCCTTCAGAAAAACTACAAGTAGAAGGCAATATTAGAGCTAGTGGTGATTACAAGATTGGTGCTAATAAAGTTATAGAACAAGTTGGTACTAGACTTAATATTGGAGATGTAAGTAGTAACGATTATATTGTTGATATTACAGGTTATGGTGATACTTCAAGTATTGTTTTAAACGATGGCTTTATTGATGTCGTGGGTGACTTTGATATTACAGGTGCGTTATCCAAATCATCAGGTTCATTCAAGATAGATCACCCACTCAAACCAGAGACACATCATTTAGTACACTCATTTGTAGAATCACCACAGGCTGATAATACTTATAGTGGTGTGATTAATTTACAAAATGGTAGAGCAATTATTGATTTAGACGATGAATTTAATATGACACCAGGCACATTCTTAGCCCTAAACAGAGAGCTTAGAGCATTTGTTAATAATGCAGACACTTGGGATCTTGTTAGAGCTAAAGTTATGGGTTCACAACTTATTATTGATTGTCAAAACCCAGATTCAAATGCTGAAGTGTCTTGGTTGGTTATAGGTGAAAGACAAGATAAAGAAATACATGAATCATCACTTACAGACGATATGGGTAAAATTATTGTTGAACCACCAAAGGTAGGTTAGAATTACATATTATGGCTATAACTAAATCAAAATCCGTTCAAAGACTAGAGGTGTACCCTCCAGCAGATACATCAGCAGATGATGCGCACAACGCAAAACACGAATCTGTGATGGTAGTGTATGAAAATGTTATGGATGATCCTAATGACGATGATCTTCCAGTAGTGGCAACCAAAGTTATTCATCTTAATAAATTTGTTGAGGATGATGGCGATGCTACAGATTATTCAGGCGAAGATGCTCTTGTTGTGTCTGTCTGTGATGCAATCTGGAGTTAGTAATTGCCAAGTTACACTACAAATCTAAACTTAACTAAACCAACCGTTGGTGGTGACACTAACGTTTGGGGTGGTTATGTTAATGGTAATTCAGACACCCTAGATGGGATCTTTGCTGATGCTGGTAACGGCACAAGCGTTGGTCTTAACGTTGGTTCGGGTAAAACCCTAACGGTTGGTGGCACGCTGACATCTTCAGGGTCTGCTAGTTTTTCTAATATTGATGTCAATGGTGGTGCGATAGATAACACGCCAATCGGAGCTAATTCAACATCAACTGGTGCATTTACTCAAGTATCAGCTAGTACAGCTTTTTTTGACACAAACGTTTTAGTAGTTTCTGGTAGCAAGGTTGGTATTGGTGCCACACCAGCAACTTATTTATTAGACATATCTTCATCTGTTTCTGGCGATATTGTTAATGTTTACACCACAGGCACAGAAGCTCTTGTTCGGGCTGACACTAGCGCTGATAATCCAGTTTCTTTTGGTGCTGACAACGCTGGTAGTTTTATTATCAAAACAGGCTCAACCCCAACCAAAAGATTTTCTATAGCAGATACTGCTACTGCAGATGTTAATATTCATACTGGTAGTTTGTTTTTTGATACAGCAAGCGCTGGTATCTATTTAAGATCACCAGATAATACAGAATTTAAAATAACAGTAGATAACTCAGGGAACTTGGTTGCTACAGAACAATAATATATAATCACAAAATAGGAGTAAATATGGCTATATCATACGAATGGAACTGCAAACAGGTCGATTACTACCCGTCACACGGCGATGAATCAGACGTTGTTTACAACGTGCATTGGCGCTTAAAAGGCGTTGATTCAGAAAATGATTCTGAAGGTAATCCTTATTCAGCAGAAGTGTATGGCTCACAATCTTTAGATGTTTCAGATCTTTCTAGCTTTGTTGCTTACGCTGATTTAACAGAAAGCGTAGTACAGGGTTGGGTCGAAGCAGCTATTGGTTCTGACGAAGTTGCTAATTTAAAAAGCAACTTAGATGCACAAATCGCTGAACTAAAATCACCATCATCTGTTTCAGGCACAATAGGAAGTTAAGTGAATGGCATTAATTCCTATCACCCCACCAGCAGGTATCGTTAAGAACGGTACTGATTATACTAATAAAGGTCGTTGGGTTGATGGTAATTTAGTGCGTTTTGAAAACGGCTACCTAAAACCTATTGGTGGTTGGGACCTGCTAAAACAAGAACCAGTTGGCCGTGTCTTAAGTGGGACAGTTAGCACCACTACTAGTAGTTTTATTATTACCATTACCACAACTACCAACCATAATCTTGCGGTTGGTGATACCGTCAGTCTTGTTGGTTTTGCTACTACAGGCGGGATGCCAGACACACAAATCAATCAAACTTATACCATTGCTTCTGTGCCAAGTGCAACTACTTTTACCATTAACACTTATCAGGCAGCTGTTTACAGCATAGCAGCCACTTCAAGCAAAACATCTAGTGCTTCAAGCGTAGTGCAACCATCCACACCGATTGCCATGTATGCTTACAACGATAACAATGGCAATCCAGTATTAGCAGTAGGGACAAGAAATAATGTGTCAGTTTATTACAATGAAACTTGGTATGACATTACCCCAAGCAACTTTATAACTGACGATGCTGTTGGCTCAACAGGTTTTGGCGCAGCCGACTTTGGTGAAGAAGATTTTGGTGACGCTCGTGCTTCTTCAACCCTATCCTTTCCTAACGATAGTTTTTCATTTGACAACTGGGGCGAGGAACTAGTTTTTTGTTTTGCTGCTGATGGTAAACTTTATCGTTGGCAACCCAGCGCACCAGCAACTATAGCATCAGCTATCTCCAACGCACCAGTTGATAATATCGCAACCGTAGTGTCCAACGAACGACATTTGTTTGCCCTTGGCTCAGGTGGCGATCCTCGTAAAATCGCCTGGTCAGAACGAGAAGATAACACGAACTGGACATCTTTGGCCCGTAACACAGCTGGTGACATTCAAATCCCCACAGGCGGACAAATCCTTTACGGCCTGAAATACAAATCCGATATTATCGTTTTTACTGACATTGGTATTAATAGGGTCTACTACTTAGGTGCGCCTTTTACCTACGGTATTGCCGAAGCAGGCACGAATTGCAAAGCTATCTCCGTTCGTTCCATCGTTCAGGCGGGTGACTTTGTTGCGTGGTTGGGTGAGAACGCAGTCTTTGCGTACGATGGGACAGTTAAAGAAATCCCGTGTGAGGTGCATGATTACATTTACAACGAAATATCAGAACCATACAGAAAATCATGTTGGGGTGGTCACAATCAAAACTTCAATGAGATCTGGTGGGGTTTTCCATCAGGTGCTAATCAAACCACACCAAACAAATATGTCATTTGGAACTATCGAGACAATACTTGGTCAATAGGCGAATTAGACAGAAGTTGCTGGGTCGATCAAGGTGCGTTCGATAAACCAATCGCTGGTGATTCATCTGGTTTTATTTACGAACATGAATCAGGTGTCTTAACAGGTGAGCTAGATCCATTCTGTCAATCAGGACCATTAGAAATAGGACAAGGCGACAAATTAGCGCAAGTCAATCAAATTATCCCAGATGAAGAAGCCAATGCTCTGCCTGGTGTGACTATCAGTTTTACTGGTAAATTTACACCCTTAGGGAGTGAAACAAACTTTGGTTCGTTTACGTTTGACACCGATGGTTATACCGATGCTCGATTCTCAGCTCGACAAGTAAAAATGAAAGTAACCAGATCAAGTCAACAAGACTTTCAGGTTGGACAAATTAGGTTAGACGTTAAAGCTAGAGGTAAAAGGTAATGGACTTATCATCACAACGACAATACATACAAAGAGCTATTAATGTAAAACATACATTTAGTGGGACAACGCAAGAAACCATTTACACAGCGCCAAGTGGTGGTGATTTTGATTTCGTTATTGTTAAGGATTTATTTGCGTGTGACACAGGCAACCAACAAACCAATTTGGATATTTCTATTACTGATACTAGTGCAAATGAGTTTTTTCTTTACAAGGAACATAATATATCAGCTCACGCTACAGAAGAATTAATAAAGGGTAATGGAGTTATTTTACAGGCTGGTGAGATCGTAAAAGGACAAGTCAATCACGCTAACATTGATTTGGTTTTTAGTGTTATAGAATATGCCAAAGGAAACTAAGACTTGGGAGAGTGAATGGCCCAGATGCAAACCTTACATTGAGAAGGCAGTAAAGTATCAAGATTCCTATACAATAGATGATATAGAAGATAAAATAAGGCAAGGAATATTTCATTTATGGCCTGGTAAGAAATCAGCCATGATTACAGAGTTCGTCATATTCCCGCAAGTAAAAGCCATGAACTTATTATTTTGTGGTGGAGATTACGAAGAACTCAAAGAAATGTTACCATATATAGAAGAGTTCGCTCGTAGAGCAGGCATCAAAAGACTTTATGGCGGTGGTCGTAAAGGCTGGACTAGAAAGTTAGTTAGTCTGGGTTTTGAGCCAGAACATTTAATTAGAAAAGAATTATGAGTAAAGGCGCAACAGTATCAAAAACAGAAGTTCCAGCATATCAAGAACAAGCATTTAAAGATTTATACGCAGCAGGTAAACAGGTCGCAGGTATGCCATTTGTTCCCTACACAGGACCTAAGTTGGCTGGTTTTTCACCAGACCAATTAGCTGGCTTTGAAGCTGCTAGAGGTTTGTTTGGTGAAACCCAAGCATTTAGCCCAGTCAGTCAATTGCAAAACCTAGCACAAACACCACTTGATGTTAGCCCTTATATGTCACCCTACATAGAAGGTGTTATTGACCCAGCCTTGCGTGGTATTCAAGAACGTCAAGATATAGCTGAACTACAAGCCCAAGACAAAGCTATTAAAGCTGGTGCGTTTGGCGGATCACGAGGAACTATTTTAGAAACAGAAGCAGCAAAACCTTATATCCAACAAGCAGCTGATACTGAAGCACAATTATTACAATCTGGTTATGAACAAGCCTTGAGAACAGGCGCACAACAACAAGCCTTTCAGTCTGGCTTGTTAAGTGATCTCTTTAATCAACAGTTAAAAGGTATTGGTTTATTGAGTGGTTTTGGTGGAGAGCAACAAAACTTACAACAAAGAGCGCTTGATGTTGCCAGAGGTGAGTTCGAGCGTGCGTTAAGTTATCCAGCACAACAATTAGCTTACTTAACAGGCGCTATTAGTGGTGTGCCAACTTTAGCAAGCACGTACACTAAAAAGAAAACAGGGTCAGGCGATATTTTAGGAAGCTTGCTTGGTGTTTTCGGTAGTTAATAATTATGATAAATAATTTACAAAAACTTAATCAATTAAATCAACTACTATCAAGTGGTCAAGCTATTCAAGTAGGTCCTACAGATTTAGAACAACCTACAGATTTAATTGATCCAACACCAAGACCAGGATTGCTTGGAAATTTAAAACAAAGAGGTCAAACTTTTATTACTAGGTTGGGTGGTATTTCTCCAGCAGATCAACCTGTGGCAACACAAGCACAACTAGATGAGGCAAGGTTTAGAGGAAGAAAAGAATTGGCTTCACGTTTATCTGATGCTTTTTTAGGTAAAGATATTGGTGCAGGTGCAGCACAAAGGCAAGAAAGACAATTAGCCATGATACAAAAAGAAAACGAAGAAAAAAGACAAAAGCTTGTAGAAGATTTTTTTAAAGATCCAAAATACAAAAACATGGTTAAAATAGGTGGGTTTGATTTTGCTTTTAAACAACAACAAGCAGATATTGAAAGGTCTGAAGAACAAAAGGCAAATCAAGCTTTTATTGATAGTGTAAAAGGTACTGAATACGAAGGTTTAATAGATGTTGTTGGTTTTGAAACAGCAAGAGATGCTTATATTGCAAATGAATTAAAAACACAAAAAATTCCTGCTGATTTGCAAAAACTAGAAACATTAACACAGCTTAGACAAAGAGTTATAGATGACCCAAGTTATACTGAAGATCAATACCAACAAGACGCAACTTTATTAGGTGTTAACCAAAGCTTTTTAAAGGGGAAACAAGAGTTTATTACTGAGTATGCTAAACAGCTAAGGGGTATGAAAGATAGGCTTGGCAAACCTTTATATAAAGATGAGAACGAAATAAATGAGCTAGCAAAACAGGCTTATGATATATATTTTCCAAAAGAGCCAACTAATACGTCTGAATCTAATGAGGAACCAATAGATTTAGGTACATTAGGTTCAGGTCTGTTTCCCCCAAGAGACTAATAGTTAAAATGAAAAATGCCAAAATATACTTTTGAAATAGATGGACAAAAATATAACGTCACATCTGAAACACAACCTACAGAAGAAGAGTTGCTTGCTCTTGTTGAACAATACCAAACACCAACACCAACAGACGGTTTAACACCAACCCCAGCACCAACCCCTGAACCTGTATCTACAGTAACACCAGCTCCAGTTTCAGCAAAACAAATGACAGAAGAAGATTTAAAACAAGATCAAAGTTGGACAAATGCATCAAAAACAATATATGAGTGGGACTGGCAAAGAAAAAATCCAGGCAAAGCTATTCCACAATTAAGCGATCAGGGATACGCAGATTTTGGTTTAGAATATGGTGGCGGTCTTGCGTATAGTGATGTTGATTTAGTTAGAGAGGGACAAGCTATTGGCGATGCAACCGATCAAGAAAAAGTAGCATTTCTTGATATTATGAATGGATACGATAACAAGGCTCCAAGTTGGTCTGGCGCTGGTCGAGCATTTAAAAATATTTTAAATCCACTTGAAAGCCCTTCAACTTATTTGGGAATAGGTGGTGGTAAGCTTGCATCACAAGCTGTAAAACTTGGTGCTAAAAATCAAATAAAAAAATCAATAGTTACATCTTTAGGCAAAAATGCACCTTTACGATACGCTACTATTGGTGGAGCTGAAGGAGCTACTTATGGTGCAGGTTATGAAGCTTTAAGGCAAAGAGCAACCATTAGGGCAGATGGACAAGAAGATTACAAGCTTGATGATATTGGTAAAGCAGCAGGTATTGGCCTTGGTATTGGTGCAGGTTTTGGTACAGTTGCTGGTGTTATACAAAATGCAATTAAAAAGTCAAAAACAGATTCTGACCTTTTATTAACAGGGCCAGAAGCAAAACCAAAAATAGAGCCAGAAATAACATCAACACCAGATGCAGAAATAAAACTTTTAGAAAATGCTGTACCAGAGATTAAAAAAACAACAACTGTTGCGCCCAAAATTTCTGAAGAAATAGAAAGAATTGTTAAAGCACCAGAAGAAAAACTGAACATTGTTGTGGATAAAGATGTAGGAATTTTGGGTAAAGTTCCTTATGTTGGCAAAGTGTATAAGGATTTAGCAAATACGGTTTTAAATAAAATACAAGCAAAAAGCAAAAAAGTAAGCGCATTGGGAGACCTTCCCGAGCAAACAAAATATATTGGACAAAGAGGGCTTGCAATGGGTAAGCTTGAATCTGTTGAAAACTTAACCAAAAAAGTTTTTAATTCTTTTAACAAGCTAACACCACAAGAAAACAAACCTGTTTATGAGTTTCTTACTGGTAATAGAACATTAAATGATGTGCCACAAAATTTAAGGGATGATGCTTTTGAGTTAAGACAGGGCATAGATACTGTGTCAGAAGTTTTAGAAAGAAATGGATTGCTTTCAAAAGAAATTATGGAAGAAAACTACGGGACATATTTACCAAGATTGTTTTTAAAATACTTCAATAAAAAATCTACGCCTATGGGTTATTTAAAAGAAAGAAAAGACCTAGATGAAGCCACTAAATTATTTCTTGGTGAAATAGAAGATGTAGGGTTGTTGGGAGCTAAAGCCATTGAAGATCCTATTAGCGATGTTGTTAAACTTGGATTTTTTAAAGAAATATCAAAGAACCCAAATTGGGCTGTTCAAGAAAGTTTAGTTCCATTTAGAAACAGAAATATTGGAGTTTTTCATGCTAAGTCAGAGCTTGATAGAATTACACAAGAAATAGCCGAAGGTTTGAGACCTGCTGTAGAGTTGCCAAGATTGAAACAAGTTCTTAAAGATTTAAAAGAATCAATCAACACAGCAAACAAAAATATTCAAAAAATAGATCAGAAAAAATTTACACAATTACCAAACGATAGAAAATATGGAGAGCTAAGAGGAGCATATATAAGAAACGAAATCTATGACGATATTGTTGGAGCAAATGCAGCGGCTAAAGACATAGTAGATAGTTTTAGTAGATTTGGAAGAACTGCTACCAAATATTGGAAAACACTTAAAGTACCACTTAATCCACCATCGGTTGTTAGAAACTTTATGTCAAATATGTTTTTGTTAAATTTATCTGGCGTCTCAGGCATCAAAATGCCTATAAGAGTAGTACAGGCCCTGGAAGATATAATCAACAAAGGACCATATACAAAAATTGCGCAAAAATATGGAATAGCTTCAACAACTTTTAGCCGACAAGAAATGGTGCAAATAAAACGTATGTATAAAATTGCTAAGGCAAACAAAACAAAAAGTTTTACAGACCAGCTTGATAAAATGTCATCTGGTCTTTTAAACTTTGCAGGCGATAGTTATGGTTTTATTGAAACTTTTGGCAAAACAATAAAAATTATAGATGATATGAAAGCAGGCAAAAATGCTGAAACCGCTGTTTATAATGCACAAAAAACTTTGTTTGATTATTCTTTAGTGCCACCAAAATTAAAACAAGTAAGACAAAGCCCTTTTGGTGTGCCGTTTGCAACATTTCAATATAAAGTATTGCCGTTTTTATTAGAAACATTTATTCGTTATCCAGAAAGATATCTTAAATATATGGCTGTACCAGCTCTGGCAGCAGCAGGATGGAAAAATGAAAACCCAGAAATGAAAGATGAAGATTTGCAAACCCTTAGAGAATCTTTGGCAGATTATTTAAAAGATGGTGGCAATGCTTTAGTTTGGCCTTGGAAAGATGATGAAGGCAGATGGCAATTTTACGACTGGTCATACATTATGCCCTGGGGTTTTTATACTGGCATAGCCAATAAAGTTGCTGCTGAAAAACCAGAAGAAGCATTTGATGATCTTATTGGTCTTTGGGGTGGTCCTGGTATTAATGTTTCTACAGCCATACTAACGAACAAAGATCCTTTTACAAACAGAGATATAGTTGATCCATCTGGCACAGCAGCAGACCAAGCTAAAGATGTTTTAAATTATACATGGAGAACAGCAGCGCCAAGTTTTTTAACTGACATAGGGTTTGCGGGTAAAATGTATGAAGCTATAACCAAACAACCAAATTATTATGGCGATCCGAAAATTACCAAACCGCAAGCATGGTGGCGTTTGGTTGGACAAAATATGTACCCAGTTGATCCAGAACAAAGCATTCAAACCAATTTGTATTTTAAGAAAAAAGAAATGGATGATTTAAAACAATACTACAATAAACAAATAAATGAAGCTTTATTAATGAATGATAATAAAAAAGCAGCAGAATTGGCTACAGAGTTTGATATTAGACTTCAAGCATTGGAAGATGCTTACTATGAATATGAAGCAAAATCAGAGCTGCCAGAAAGGTTAAAACGTCAAAAAGTACAAAAATGAACCAACAGCAGATAGGGCGTGCAGGTGAATACCTTACGGCTTCGTATCTGTGTCGTTACTTCGATGATGTCTTTACCGCTTCCGAATCTTCTCGCTTTGATTTCTTAACCGTTAAAGATGGTTGCAATTATAAAATCCAAGTCAAAACCACTAACTCGCCCTTTTTTAAAAACAACAACAATTGGCTGCGCTGGGATATAAAGAAAAAAATATCTAATAAGGATAACGAATATCGTGTATATGATGAAAATGAAGTTGATATTTTTGCGTTCGTGTATTTGTTTTTAGATAAAGTAATATTTGTTCCAAACAAAAATCTTGGTAAAACTTATCAAAAAAAAGTGGAGTTTGTTAGCGAGATACAGACCTTAGAAACTTTAGTTTCTTCAGCCCAAGTGGTTAGAGATCTTAAGTTATAAAGAATCTACGTCTAACTGCACTTTTTGGTTATTTGAATGTATTAATAGTTTTAATGCGTATTCAGCAATATTTTGATGGCACTTACTATTTGCTTTAGCAAACACCTTTAAATCGTTAAGAAGGTCCCTGTCTATATACAGAGCCTTCTTACCGTTTCTTTCATTAAATATTGGATCATCAAAACTAAATAAACCGTTTTCTACCATATTAATTTTCCTTTGTTTTTCCGAATGGTTTACCACTAGGATCGCATGAATAAACTTTTTCTAACTCTAAATCTATGTAATGTTTGGCTTTAAGTAAATCTTCAACAGGATCAAACTTCTTCCTAGTGACCAACTTAATAACGTTACCAATACTCCAACTTAGACTGTTAGCATAAATATAATCGACTGGTGAGATTGCCAGGTCTTTGTAGTGATCGCCACCGACCTGTTGGTTAGATGCCAGACTATCAATCTGTTTGTCCCATTCTGCATCGGACATATAATCTTCTGGTGTAATCTTATCAATACTCATATCATTCCCTTTTTTTATAAAAAACTACCATTATTAGTAATTTATGTATATTATAGTGTAATAATTATTAAAAAGGGAATCAAATGCACAACAAAAACTTTGATATCAATAACACCATCGACACGGCTGGTTTAGCCAAACGTTGGGGTGTGACAAGAAAAACAATCGACAACAGAAGGTATAGAGGTCAAGGACCTAACTATTTCAAAATTAACGGCAAGGTGTTGTATGACCTTGACGATATAAAAAGAATAGAAGAAGAATCATATATTTCTGTCAATGGCGCACGCACTATATAGTCCATCGTCTGCGGAACGATGGTTCAATTGTCCAGCGTCACCAAGTATGTCGGCTGATGTTCCATATACGGTAAGCTTGCCAGCTGCTGAAGGTACATTGCTTCACCAGATCTCTGAGATGCAACTTAAAGACAGAATGGAAAATGCCATGCTTGAAACTTATTGGTTAGACAGAACAGAAGTTATAGAAGATTTTGAAATTGAAATAAACCAAGATATGATTGATTGTGCTAAGGCTTATGTTGATTATGTCAACGACACAACAGAACGTTTGGATGGAAAATTGCTAATAGAAGAAAAAGTAAGTCTGGAAGAAATCAGCGACAAGTGCTGGGGTACCGCTGACGCTATTGTTTTGGGTGATAATAAAATAGCAGTTATAGATTTTAAATCTGGTAAATGGCCAGTTACCGCAGAACACAACAAACAACTATCTATTTATGGTTTGGGCGCTCTCGCTAGATATGGTGATGAGAATACCGAACTAGAACTAACAATCGTACAACCCCGTGCCAAGGATAAAGTTGGCCCAGTTCGTTCGTGGACCGTGCAAGCACAAGACTTGGTTGCATGGGGGTACGGTGAACTCAAAACAGCTACTGATGCTTGTGATGAGGAAAGCCCTGGTTTTAATCCTGGGGATTGGTGTCGCTTTTGTCCAGCTCGTGACAAATGCGATGTATATAAACTTACCAAGAGGTGAAAAATATGAGCGAAGAAAATAATAAACTCTTTACGCTGACCAACGAAAGTGGTGATGCTAGAGATGTTTTTCCAAACGACTTGGACGATAACACTCGTCCATTAGCAAACGAAGTTAGCATGGCTATGCAATTACAAAATGCTAGACAAGCTAAATACAATGAAGCACTTGTTGAAGTGAGAACCAATGAAATAATTAATGCTTTTATTTCTGAACGTGCGTCTGCCTTAGAGGTAGCCTTACCACCTGTGGTCAAGGTTGCTACTAAATCAGTTGATAACAAAAAGGATAAGAGTTAATTATGTCGTTAAAGGGTATCTTAAAAAAGGCCAAACAAAGACCACCAGTTATTCTGGTGCATGGTGGGCCTGCGGTCGGTAAGACAACACTAGGTTCGCAATTTCCGAAACCTATTATTGTCACTACCGAATATGGAATGGGTAAAATTAAGTGCGACCACTTTCCTGTGGCCAAAACTTTTGATGAGTTCATGGACAATATGAAACAAGTCAGAGATGGTGAGCATGAGTACAAAACACTCGTGGTTGACAGCGTTGACTGGTTACAAACCTTAATACATGAAAAATATTGTGTTGTTGAAAATATAAAATCCGTTGAAAGTAAGGGTTTCGGAAAGGGCTACGTGGAGTGCTTGGAGTATTGGCGTCAATACTTAGACATTCTTGATGCTTGTCGTGATCGTGGGATGATTATATTCCAGATTGCTCATAGTGAAATTAAAAAGGTAGAAGATCCAAGAGTAGATTCTTGGGACAGATATGTAATTAAACTACACAGAAGAGCAAGCGATTTATTACAAGAACATTGCGATATTATATTCTTTGCTGCGTTCAAGCTTGGTCAAGTCAAGCGTCAGGGCAAAGGTGGTGGACTAACCAATAAAACCATTAAAGGTGATAGGTGTTTGTACGCCATTGATAATCCTGCTTATCTTGCGAAGAATAGATATAACCTTCCAGAAGAACTGCCGTTTGACTGGGAAGTAATTAGAGAAGAAATAATCAAGGAGTAAAAATGGATTTAAGTAATTATGAAATCTCTTCCGCTTCTAATGAAGAAGCAATTAAACCTGGACGTTATACATTGGAGTATATCTCTGATGAAATGGTCGAGGGTGGGACTAATGGCTGGGTAGCTCTAAAAGCTACTTTCAAAGTAAAAACAGAAGGAACTTATTTTGTTACAGCTACTTATGCTTTAGAGCATAAAAATCCCAAAGTTGTAGAAATTGGTCTTGATAAACTGGCTAAACTAGCCAAGGCCTGTGGGTTGGACAGTCTTAAAAACTCAGAAGAGCTTATCGGTAAAATGGTAAGTGCAGAAGTTGTGTTAAATAAGAATGGCTACCCAGAAGTCAATGGTGAAGATTATGGTAAAACTTACCAACCAGTTGAACAAGAAGCAACGCCTAAAAAGGTAAAAGCTAACAAGTCTGATTCTGTAGAAGAAGTAGACACTAGCGACATTCCATTTTAGATGTTGAGACAAGATTACCCTAGCTTGTGTGGCATATGTGCTGCACCAGCCAAGGGTTATCTAGTCAAACAGGACGATCTGTATTTCGGAGCTTGCACAATGGCACATCAAAAAAAACTATCACAAGGTGAGAAACTTAAAAACGTTGCTCGCTTGACTGAAAAGGGTCTTGATTATGCGCTGGCTCAAACAAAAGAGGTGTATGTGGAATACGGCAAAAAAAATAAAAAATTCATATTGCATGAATGGCAAAGCGAGGACAGAAGAGATCTCTTCAGACAAATAGTAAGAGAGTATCTGAACTACGCCAATAAACAAGCAGAGGATGGTGTAAAAATTGGAACTGACAAAATATACAGGGAATGAAGGTTTAGTATTAAAAACTAAAACCCAACCAACACAAACTGATCTCTTAACTGAGATGCAAAACTTCGGTCTTAAGGTTTCTTACCTTGATACTTCTGGCACGCTCGTTCGTGTGCCAGTCACAGCAACGTCTGGTATTCGACCAGACAAGTCAAATGAAAAATCTGGCTGGTATTGCATCAATGAAGTGGGCGGTCATACTTTTGCCAACTTTGGTAACTGGCGCAATGGTTCAGAACAGAAGTGGTCAAGTACAACTAACTCGAAATTAACACAACAAGAACGTGATGATTTAGCTAAACGTGTGGCTGAAGCACGAAAATTAGCAGAAATACAACAAAAAGAACGACAAAATGAGGTAGCTGTCGATTGTGCGAACAGATTCGCTTCCTATCAAAAAGTTGCAGAACACCAATACCTTACGTCCAAAAAAATTCAAAACTTCGGTCTTAGGGCAAATAAGGAAGCCTTAGTTGTGCCAATTTACAATATTTCTGGTGAAATTAGATCTTTACAATATATAAAGCCAAATTCTGATAAAAGATTCGTAAGTGGTGGACAAATTAAAGGCAATGTTTTTTTATTGGGAACAGACTTTAGTGAGTTAAACAAATTAGAAACTTTAATTGTTTGCGAAGGGTACGCTACCGCAGCATCTATATACATGGCAACAAAGGTTCCAGTTGCTTGCGTATTTTCAGCTAACTTTGGTTACGATGCCATACAGGGTTTAAGATCTAAAACTGATTGCAAAATTATCTTAGCCTTCGATAACGATAAATCTGGTTTGGGCCAAAGCAAAGCCCAAGAAATTGCCAGCTCTTTTTATAACGTTATCGTTCGTGTGCCGTCTATTCCTGGTGACTTTAATGATCTTCATGTGGCTTACAATTTAGACAAAGTAAAACTAGAGTTATTAGACCATGGTTTCGGCATAACCAAATACTCTATTAAGAACTATGTTGACGCACCACCAGAACGGGTCTGGTTGGTTGACCGCATGATTGAAACATCTAAACCTTCATTACTCGCATCTATTGGTGGTGTGGGTAAATCTATGTTGGGTTTAAAACTAGGGTTATCGGTCTGTGGGGCAGGTAATGGTCGGTTTTTAGAGAAAGATATTAACAAATTCGGCAATGTTGTGGTCATTTCTGCCGAAGATGACCAAGAAGAAGTGCATAGAAGGATTGATGCTTTAGATCCTAAAGGCAAGCGTTTTAAGTCTGCCTACGATATGTACACTTTTACCGTCCCAGATTATGGGAAACCAATCACATTATTAAAAGACGATCACAATGGCTTGGGTTTAACTACGGCAGCGCATGAGTTGATGGAAGAGTTGCGCTCTATCGACAACTTAGCGCTCGTGGTTATTGACCCAATCCAGTCTTTTGTGGGAGCTTCGATCACCACCTCGCAAGAAGCAGCGCAATTATATTGTCAGTTTTGCGCTTCTATTTCCTCGCAGTTCGGAGCTTCCACTCTTTCAATCCACCACATGACCAAAACTATGTTGACCGATACTGATGATCCTATGGCAGCCAGAGGAGCCATTCGTGGTGCTTCTGCTTTAACAGACGGTCACAGAATGGCTATGGCCATTTGGTTAGCTAGTGAGGGTGATGTCGAAAGTATTTGTGCCGAAGAAGGCTTGGAATATGATAGAACACGGGTCGTTCGTGCGGGGATTGTTAAATCTAATGCCCAAGCAGACACTAGGGTTATGACTTTAATTAGACGCCAAGCAGCGCTTGAAGTTTATACCAAAGGAAATATTAGCTGGGAATGATTATCTATACCGAAACGAACCTAGACCTAGCCTGGCGTGAAGATTGTAAGTTTAGATCTAAAATTGGTGAGGAGTGGCTCGAGCGTGAGGAGTATCGCAGACGCTTTGAAGCAGAGTTAGATGAATATATTGCTGGTTTAAAACAAGCTGAAGATCTTGATATCATCATACCAAAATGGATTACAGATATTATAGATGCAGAGATTAATAAATGATTTGTCGTTATTGTGGTGGTGAAACCAAAGTAACGGACACGAGGAAACAAGGCAAGGGCGATTTGATTAAACGCAGACGGGCTTGTTATAGTTGTGGTAAACGTTTTACCACGTACGAAGAATATTATATAAGGAGAAGTAAATGAGTGTAGAAATTATAAGCGCTTGGGGTGAGCCAACAGGCAGACACGCTGAGATTATCAAAACCGAAAAGGGTTATGAGGTTAATATTTTTAAAGGTAATGAATACCTACGTAATATTAAGTTGCACAACTATTCAGAATCTTACGCTGAAAGTTGCGCTGAAAATTATGTGCTAGGTGTTGTTAATTATGAGACTAACAAATGAGCGGTAAAGGATCGGACAGACGCAAAACCCAAATAACAGATGAATCGTTTTCGCAAAATTGGGAAAAGATCTTTGGTAAAAACCAAGAGAATGTTAAGAAATATAAATGGAAAAAGAACAAACCAAGGAGAAAAATAAGGGATTAATGGTATGCTTAGTATAGTAAGTTTTACTATATTAGATAGTAAGATAGGGACATACATATAGTAAAAGAGGGACATGAACCTAGTAAAACTTACCCATATATCCATTACATATACATGTAATAGAGAGATAAAAAATGCTTTAGCATTTTTTTCTCTCACTTAGGAACGAACAAATGAGAACAAGGGACAAAGATTATTGGTGGCTCACTGACAGCATAGAGGACGAGAAAAGTAGTGGTCTCGTTAAGCGGTCGTTCGTGAGTGAGAGTAAAAACTTTAATAAGGTGAGGGCAGAAGTCTGGCGGTGCTATCGTGCGTGCGTGGGGGATAAAACTTTGAGCGTGAGTGCGAAGTTAATTCTGTGGGCTTTATGTGAGCGGTGGCGGTGGGAAACTTGTTCAAGTCACGATGCCATTGATTACTACGCACAAATGACGGGAGTGAATCGTAAGACCGCAGGGCGGGCTATTGCTGAGTTAGTCGAGCGTAATATTATTTGGTTAGTCCTAGAAGATGAAAGAGTTAGGTTAAAGAAGTCACAAACGAGCGGGAAGAAACATTTCTTGCTGGTTGGGTTAAGTTATTTTATAAGGAGTGGAAAATGAAAGAGGATTTAAGATCTTTGGTTGGTGCGCCTGAGCATGATGAGGAGCAATACTGCGTGTGTGGTGAATTGCTTGATGAGTGCGTTCATGCGTACGAACACATGACAAAGGGCGTATAAAAAAAGACCCTTCAGCAAGCACGAGAGAGTTGGGGAAGCTTGCCGTTGGGTCTAAAAAATAACAGGAACCATCTTGTATCAGATGTGAAATAGTTAAACGACAGCTCCTGTTAATTGTTTGGTAGCTCGTTTTGCCCTTGGGTGAGCTAAACCCTCAATGAACGGAAAATTAAAATTTAAAAAAACCGTTGGGCTATTGGTTATCATGTTACCTTATGATGGCCGTATTGCTGCACAAAGACATCGTAGGCTTCTTCTTCGTGGATCGGATCTTCGTTCCAATCAAAGCGTTCTTTATTTGCATTTTGAAACCAATTATTAAAGTTAGTTTCAAAACTATAATTAACATCGTAGTTAAATTCTTGTATTTCACCTGTCATTGGTTACCTCCTGTAATTTTATGATAAGCGTCATTAATTGCGTCATGTAATATGTCCTTACATTCTTCTGTGTGTCCCTCGGCTTTGTATAGCAAAGCTACGGCCAAAGAATTAGACATAAGATATGAACCCTCAATAGGGTTCATAGTCTTGGTTATAGGGTCTTTCTTACACCTGGTGGCATAGTTACCGAGACCATCAAGCGTAATATTAAAAGCTAGTTTTTCATTATTCATCTGCAAACCTCCCAAAGTCATTAAAGTTATTATCAATTTTAGTTATTACATCCTGTATTTGCTCTATATCTTTTTGCAATTCAGATAAATTAAGTTCACCACTATCATTAACTGCAACATCATCAAGCAAACAAGCAACGGATATACTAGCCTCTTGTATTGCTTTATATGTTTCGTTCTTTCTGACAAAGTAAGAGAAATTATCAGTAATATTTTTACTCATCTCTTCACCCTCACATAATCCATATAATCTGACTGTTCTCTTTTAGTCATCTCAACCCATAATATCTTATTAAATGGTTTATCGTACTTCCTGGACATTCTGCGAATGAATAGGTTGTGCATAAATGCGTCTATATGGTTTTTAATATGGTTCATGCTTCCTCCTTTCCATATCTTGATTTATAAACATCTTCGACATATGCCAGTAGAGCGTTGTCAATTTCTTGATCCTCTGAATCCTCAAAATCATTCTCTAAATATTCGCTCACCATGTCTTTGAATTCACCGCTATCAGGGTCTACTGATTCGACTTCATCCCAGATATCATCCCATTTTTTATCTTTAATATGGTTCATGCTGTCAACTCCTTTGGTGTAAGTAAGTAAAAAGTGCCGCAACAGTTATAAACTTCATAGCCTGTAAAGTTTCCTTCTTCATAGGTTTCAAAATAATTCCTAGAATCTCCAACAAAGTAAGCGCCTTTAATGCCTAGATTATGCATTGTTGGCTCTACTCTTTCTGCTTTAGTTATTGATTGGTCATAACATGGCTCACAACCGTCAGTCATGCCATCAAATTTGCTTTTAGTTTTAAGATATATTTCATTCTTATTAATAAAACTTTTTATAGTTGCTTTAGTAATTCTTTTCATTACACACCTCCCATTGATCTATAACCATCAAAGTAAACCCCTTCCTTTCTGGTGTCATCTCTTTGGCAATGGTCTTGAGCTTCCGCTTCTGTCAAACCTGTTTTAATTACTTTGTTCTCCTTAAATACAGAGGGAGCATAAAATCTAACAATTTCAAATCTTTCGTATTCGTTCATAGTTTCTCTCGTTTACAGTTATGGTTAATTCCACAACATACCTATATATTACCCGTGATTACTCATAATGCAACCCTATTACTCAAAATAAATGCACTTTTTTACTCGTTGCCCATAAATAAAGGGCTTAAATGGTAAAATTTGAGCATGGAAAAGGGAAAAAGAGGACGTAAACGTATCAAATTTACAGATGAACAGGTGCAAGAAGCTTGCCGCCTTGCTGGTCTTGGTTTCTCTGAAGAAGCTATTTGTAAGACTGTTCTGGGTTGTTCTGTTTCAACTCTACAAAGATATAAAAAGAAAAATGAGAATTTTGAACAGTATATAAGAGACGCAAAGATTAAATCTATCGCTACTGTTTCATCAGCGCTTTTTGATTCAGCTACGGGAAGGAACGGGAAGGAACCAAGCGTCAGCGCTCAGATCTTCTTTTTAAAGAACAAAGGCAAACAAGCGGGAAACCCATTCAGTGACGTTCAGCAAGTGGAACACAACCTGGACTTGAAAAACATACTAACGAACGCCAAAGACAGATTAATTATTGACGCCCAAGCAACACCAACGAACGAACGAAAACAAATACCAAACATTAAAACCATTGGCGCACCAGATGATTAACAGTTTTTTTCATAGTCCCTTTAATTGTTTCTTGTCAGCGTGCGCCCCTCGTTCCTTAGTTCGTACGGGAACGTATATATATAATTGTGGATAAAATTGTGGATAACTTGTTAATAATTGACCCCCCCGTTCGTATATGTGCGGTGGTACATATATATAAACTAATGAGATAATTTTTTTATGAAATACGGAGCAGAAGCAGAAAAAGAACTAATGACCGAAATCTGGTCACTTGGTATCAAAGATGATCCATTAAACTTTGTTAAATTCGTGTTCCCTTGGGGACAAAAGGACACCCCCCTCGAGCATTTCTCAGGACCAAGGAAGTGGCAAGAAAAAATTTTACGAAAAATTACAACACAAATACAAAGAAATAACGGCAAAGTAGACCCAGAGATGTTTAGACTAGCTGTGGCTTCTGGCCGTGGTATTGGTAAATCAGCTTTAGTCTCATGGTTAATCCTTTGGATGTTGTCCACCAGACTTGGTTCCACCATCATTGTCACAGCGAACACAGAACAACAACTTCGTTCCCGTACGTGGGCGGAACTAGGTAAATGGATCACATTATCCATTAATTCACATTGGTTTGCTAAAACAGCCACCACCGTAAAACCAGCAGCTTGGTTTGAGGAAGCGCTCGTGCGTGACCTTAAAATCGACACAGGCTACTATTACGCTCAAGCCCAACTCTGGAGTGAAGAAAACCCAGATGCTTTTGCTGGTATTCACTCATCCTACGGTGTGTGTTTAATCATGGACGAAGCATCAGGTATTCCCGCACCGATTTATTCAGTCTCCGAAGGCTTCTTCTCCGAACCAACGAACGACAGATATTGGTTCTGTTTTTCTAACCCCAGACGTAACACAGGACCCTTCTACGATTGTTTCCATTCTAAAAAGCCCTACTGGGTGACAGAGCAAATAGATTCCCGCACGGTTGAAGGCACGGATACTGCTTTGTTCAATCGGATGCTGGAGCAGTACGGTGAAGATTCAACCGTTGCTCGTGTTGAGGTCTTGGGTGAATTTCCCAAGATGGACGATGATACGGTTATCCCAATGGAGCTAATTAAGTCAGCCATGGGTCGTGATGTGGCGCTAACTTCAAGTGAGCCGATTGTTTGGGGTTTGGATGTCGCTCGCTTTGGTGGCGATAATTCAGCTTTGTGCGTGCGTCAAGGTAATACGGTGTTTGAGGTGCAAACTTTTCATTCTATGGATCTGATGCAACTCTGTGGTGCGATTAAGAATAGATTTGACGATGCCACCGTCATGGAACAACCCCAAGAAATTTTAGTGGATGTGATTGGTATTGGCGCTGGTGTGGTCGATAGACTACGAGAATTAAATTTACCCGTGCGTGGGGTGAACGTAGCCGAAGCACCAAGCAGCAAAAAAAATTATTTGAACTTGCGGGCGGAACTCTGGTTTACTATCAAAGATTGGTTGGCGCAGCGTGACTGTCGGCTACCTGAAGATGATGAACTGTGTTCCGAGCTGGCTGCGCCTAGTTACAAATATACGTCATCTGGTAAAATAAAGTTAGAAAGTAAAGAAGAAATGCGTAAACGTGGTGTCAAGTCACCAGACCGTGCCGATGCTTTAGCACTTACTATGGCATCAAATGCAGCAGGTGCTAGTGGCAGTATGAGTTATTTAGGTTATAATTTCAGACAACCACTAAAATCACGCATAATAAGAGTGGGATAACTTATGGCAGAACAAGATAAAAAATACGAAGTCGAAGTCGAAGAACAGAACTTTGAAGATCTCAGCGCATACCTCAAAAACGCAATGGACGATGCTGAGGACTACATTCACCAAGTGGGTGAGGAACGAGCAGAATCAACCGAATATTATTTAGGTAACGAACCAGAGCCGACTAGCTCGGTGCAATCTTATTATGTCTCCACGGACGTCCGAGATACTGTTTTGTTTATGTTGCCAAGCGTCATGCGTACTTTTTTTGGTGCTAATAAAGTAGTGGAGTTTGTGCCTAAGAACGCTGAAGATATTCCGATAGCAAAACAACAAACCGATTATGTTAACTATGTTGTGCAAGAAAAGAATCCAGGCTTTAAAGTCTTATACGATGCTTTTAAAGATGCGCTCGTTCGTAAGTCAGGTTTTGTTAAGGCATTTTGGGACGATAGTATTTCCACCTCTACGCACGAATACAGCAACCTTAATCCGCAAGCTTATCAAGCCCTTGTTTTAGACAAAGACGTAGAAATCTTAGAAGAAACAGCAGAAAAAGAAACTATTACGCAAATAGACCCGCTGTCAGGTCAAGAAGTCACGCAAGAAATACCAGTCTCATATGACTTAAAAATTAGGAGAGTGAAGTCAAAAAGCCAAGTCTGCATAGAATCTATTCCGCCAGAAGAGGTTTTAATTGCTCGCCACGCACGCTCACTTGATGATTCATCTTATGTGGCGCATCGTATGCTTAAGACTGTCAGCGAATTGGTTGCTATGGGCTACGACATTGAGGAAGTTGAACAGTTCGCTGGTCAAGGCGGTGCTTTACTGGACCCACACTCATTTGAAGAACAAGAAGCTCGTAACCCATTCGATAATGCGGTCTACCCAGACACTTCAGAGAACAAAGACGTTTTATACATTGAACACTTCTGTCATTACGATTTAGATGGTGACGGTATTGATGAACTCGTCAGAGTTTGTACCTTTGGTAATGCTTTACACATTGCTAATGTCGAACCTTGGGACGATTTACCTATTATTCAGTTCTGTCCAGATCCAGAACCACACACAGCTATTGGGTCGTGTCCAGCGGATTATTTAAAGCCCATCCAAGCTGCAAAATCGCAAATCATGCGAGACACCCTTGATTCGCTTGGACACGCCATCTTCCCACGCATGGGGATTGTTGAAGGGCAAGTCAATATTGACGATGTATTAAATACCGATATTGGTCAGCCTATCAGAATGAGAGCTCCAGGTATGGTGCAACCATTCGCTGTACCTTTTGTTGGTAAAGAAGCCTTCCCAGTTTTAGGTTATCTTGACGAAGCTAAAGAAAATAGAACTGGTGTGTCAAAAGCTAGTGCGGGTTTGAACGCTGACGCTTTACAATCATCTACTAAAGCGGCCGTGTCTGCCACTATGAGTGGCGCCCAAGGCAGAATAGAGCTTATATGCCGACATTTTGCTGAAGGTGGGATGAAACAACTCTTTAGATTGGTTAATAATTTAATTGTCAAACATCAAGACCAACAAGATATTTTTAGATTGAACAATGAGTTTGTGCCAGTTGACCCAAGGTATTGGGACAGCGACAAAGACATTATTGTTAATGTAGCAATTTCTAAATCTAGCGATGAAGAAAAAGTTGCCATACTGCAAGCTCTGTCACAAAAACAAGAACAGATCTTGTCACAACTAGGACCTAACAATCCGTTGGTCTCACTCCAACAATACTCTAATACTATTAGTAAGATTGTGGAGATGGCTGGTTTCAAAGATGTTAATAACTACATCAACACAGAAGTACCACCTATGCCACCACAACCTGAACAAGAAAAACCAGACCCAGCAGCTTTACTAGCTCAAGCTGAAGCACAAAAAGCTCAAGTCCAAGCTCAGAAAGCAATCATAGATGCTGAAACCGATAGAATGAAAATTATCATGGACGATGATAGACAACGTGATATCGAAGAAGCTAATCTACGAGTTAAGATGGCTGAGTTGCAAGCTAAGTTTGGCGCTGAAGTAAATATTGCTGAAATTAATGCCATCATGGAACGTGATAGAGAGATGATTAGGCAAACACAAAAATCACAAGCTCAAGGATTATTTACTAATGCACCAGCAGGACAACCTAACCAAAATATATAACTTAGAGATTGTTGATGGTGACTATGTTTACCAAACCAAAACTATTAAAGCTCAATCAAAAGACGAAGCTGAAAAAATGATTAGAGAAGCTTTTCTGCATTTGATATCTAAAGATTCCGAAATATTTGTCTTAAGTGAGGATATAATACATTAATGGCTATTACATACAGAGGTGAAAAGTTTAGTGGTTATAACAAACCCAAAAGAACACCAGGTAAAAGTAAAAAGTTTGCTGTCTTGGCAAAAGTAAAAGATCAAGTAAAACTTGTCCGTTTTGGTGATCCCAACATGACCATTAAAAAAGACCAGCCTAAAAGAAGGAAGTCATTTAGAGCAAGACATAAATGCGACACCAACCCACCAAGCAAATTAACGCCAAGATATTGGTCTTGCAAAAAATGGTAAATAAAAAAAAACCAAGATTTATGTCAGCAACAATACTTTTGTTGTGTTTTGGTCTTTATGTCAACGCTCAAGAAAATACAGATAATAATGGCAACAACCAATCAGCCGACAACTTCGGCACAAACAACAACAATTCCACAGTTAGCTCTTTTAATGAAACAACGGCAACTACCAATAATTTTAGTGGTGCAGGCTCTTCTCCTGGTTCTATGCCTGTTGGTTCAGCTATCTCGCCTAGCTTAATGTCTAATGGTATGGATTCATGCCTAATGTCAACCAATGGCGGTATTCAATCTTTTGGTTTAGGTTTATCGACAGGCGCATATCGACAAGACGAAAACTGTAACAGACGAAGAGATGCCAAGGTTTTATCAGATCTTAATATGAAAGTGGCTAGTATCGCCTTAATGTGTCAAGACCGTAATGTATGGGATGCTATGTTTACTAGCGGAACACCATGCCCAATTTTAGTTAATTCTCGTTTAGTGGCTGGACGTGCTGCTTATTTGGCAATTAAACAAAACCCAGAAATGTATATACCTAATTACGGTAAAGTAAGAATTAAAAAAGAACCTTATCAGGTTTGCCGAAGAAACAAATACACCAAAAAAATTATTAATTGTGATGAAATACAATATAAAACTGAAAAAAATTACAACGATAAACAGAAGTTTTATAATACAATACTAAGTATTAATGGAAACACCAATGAAGAAACTACTACTACCTCTCTTAGCATTTCTGAACGTTTCAGAAGCTCACTCAAATCAGGCAGTTGATGATCTGTTAAACCAATCAACAACTCTAAGAACTAATATAGACATGGCCATACAAGGTATTGGTGGTTTTATGTATTATGCTCCCTCTGGTTACATAGCTCCAAATGGGGTTTTACAAGCTGGTTATATTACTTTTGACAATATGGATGCTTACAACGCTGCGTTAGCCAATGTTGAAAATGCTAACTTTTATTCAGCCGAAGATTTTATTAATAACAACCAACAAACTGCACAAGAAAACATGGAACAATCAATTAATGATTTTGTTCAAGCAACCTTAGCTATTGTTACTGTTATTGAAATACAAGAACAAGCTGACAATGCTGCTCAAACTGGTGACATTACTGATCAAGAAGCCTTACAAGACTTTATTCAAGACAATGATGTTTATTTAACCGAACAAGAAGTATCTGATTACAACCAAGCCATTACTGACATTGAAGATTATGGTAATCAATATGCTTCATTTACTGCGGTATTATCTAATGAAGATTATATGAATGAGTTTCAAGCCACAGCCGACCAATATAGAAATAGTTTTTTAGATGCTAATTTAACTTTTGATGCTCAAGTTGGAATGTTAACAGTTGCATGGGAAAGCGTGCAGGTTGTTGTTGATATGTCTCAATACTATAAGTCTGCTGAAGAATATTATGCAGCAGGACAGGAACAAGAATTTTACTTAACATCACCAATAGTTTGTGGTTATGACTTTAGTCAATGTAATGAATGATTTTGAACTTAAAATTGGAAAATTCACATTTAAGGGCATTTATATTGCGATCTTTTTGCCTATTATTTCGGGCCTTGCTGGTGGCGTTTGGTATGTCAGCGATTTTTATAATCGTATTAATGTTATTGATGCTTTAGCCAACAGCAACAGTTCGTATGGGACAAACATTAGCGACCTAGAAGCACGCTTATCTTCCGTTGAACAATCTATTGCCGACAATGATATTAGTTCGTTACAGGGCAAATTAGCCGAGCTTGGCACTAACTTATCACTTATCATGGAAGCACAAAAAGAACTAATGGATCTTAAAGACCAGTTCAAAGACATTGATGTGGTGGCCAAAGAAAATAAATTGCTTGTTGATTCTTATGAAAGTAGAATCAAAGAGCTAGAAAATAAAATTAAATTACATCAACGAGAAGTTGATGATATATGGAAAGGAATGGATGCTCTAGCAAATCCATTAGGCTAATGGCTACTAAAAGAAAAAGTTCAAGTCCAAAACCAAAAAACCCAAGCCTATACGCACGAGTAAAGGCTGAAGCCAAACGTAAATTCAAAGTATATCCAAGTGCCTATGCTAATGCTTGGTTGGTTAGAGAATATAAAAAGCGTGGCGGAAAATACTAATGTCTTTAAAAAAATGGTTTGAAGAAGAGTGGGTTGATATTGGCCGTAAAAAAAAGAAAGGCAAATACCAGCCTTGTGGTCGTAAAAAAGCATCAACTAACAGAAAGGGTTATCCTAAATGTGTACCTAAGTCCAAAGCTGCATCTATGACAACTGCACAAAAAAGAAGTGCGGTCAAAAGAAAAAGAGCAAAAGCACAAGGCGTTGGTGGTAAACCAACTAGAGTTAAGACTATAATTAAAAAAAGGAGAAAATAATGCCAAAAGTAGGAAGTAAAAAATTTTCATATTCTAAGTCTGGTATGGCTAAAGCAAAAGCCTATGCTAAGAAAAAGGGTAAAAAAGTAAAATATAAAAAATAAGGAGTAATTATGTTTGATTTAATATTTAACATTATTTGTTTTGTCTTTATAATAATTGGTCTCTCATCAGTTATTGTTTATGCACTACCTGTGCCTAAAGACAAAAAGCTAAAAAAGATTTACGATTACGTAAAACTTGTAGCATTACAGAAAAAAAAATAATTCGATGAGTAATTTACTAAACAACTTAATAGGTCCAGTATCTGGGATACTGGACAAATTTGTTGCTGATAAAGATTTAAAAGCAAAACTAGAGCATGAACTTAAAACGGAATTACACAAGGCTAATATGGCGCAGATCGAAGTTAATAAAATCGAAGCGCAAAGCAAACATTGGTTTGTTGCGGGTTGGCGCCCATGTGTTGGCTGGATTTGTGCTTTTGCACTTGCTTATCACTTCATTGTCCAGCCCTTTGCGATCTTTGCGATATCTCTCGCAGGCTTCTCATACAATCTTCCAGAGTTTGATATGAATAGTCTTATGACTATCTTGCTTGGTATGTTGGGCTTAGGTGGTTTAAGAACTTACGAAAAAAAAGAAGGCGTATCAAAATGAAAAATTGGCCAAACTTTAAGTACGAAGAATTTGCTTGCAAACACACAGGCGAAAATAATATGGACCCTAGTGTGATAGATAAGTTACAAGAACTCAGAACCGAATGTGACTTTCCATTTATTATTACCTCAGCTTACAGATCTGAAAATCACCCAGCAGAAGTCAACAAAGAAAAACCAGGCACACACACTAAAGGCATAGCAATCGACATTTTGGTAAGCGGTTCACAAGCTTATGAGGTTATTGCTCTAGCACCTCAGTTTGGTTTTACAGGTATAGGCGTACAACAAAAAGGTAAGGCTAGATTCATACATTTGGATTTAGATGGGGAAAAACATGGTAAGATACGACCATATATTTGGAGTTATTGATGGAATTAACAACATACTTAGTTTGGAATGTTTTTATTACATTAGTATTAGCGCCATTGTTATTTTCTATAAGAAAAAATGAAGCAGAGTTAAAAAGATTGGATATTTTGTTAAACAAAACTAGAGAAGAAATACCAAGTAAGTATGTGACTAAAGAAGATCAAGAAAATGATATTTCAAGATTATTTGAAAGACTTGACAAACTAGACCAAAAAATTGATAAACTAATAGCACAATGAATTTTTACAATCCATTTATGTCTGCCATACAGTACGCTCAATCAATAGCGGGCGGTATGCCATTTTCACAAGTAGTACAACCTGGTATGAGTTTTTCACCACAATTTCCAATGGGTGATAGAGTAATTCCATCATCACCAGGATTGCCACCAGTACAACCACCAGCGGTAACACTACCAAACATACCACCAGTTGGTGTTGGTTCAGGCAATGTCGGTGGCGCTCCAATTGTTGGCTCAGGACCATCATATGGTGGTGAGAGGGCAATAAGACTAAATGATGTTGGGTTACCAGGCGGATCCATGCCATTTGATCTTGGCAAGTCAGCAGGGCCATTAGATTTTCTTTCATTGTTGCCACCACAACAACCACCATCAATAGGTTTACCACCAATACAACCACCAAGTAAACCCCTACCAGATTTATCTGGTGGATTAATGAACACCATGCCAAACGATCTTGGTAAAATATTAAGTCTTATTTAAATGCCATCACAAGAAGAAATGATTAAGGCTCAAGAAGCTGAAAATATTCTTAACAGCGAATCTTTTAAACAAGCCATTGCTAATCTTAAAGAAGAATACGTAAATCATTGGTTAAGAAGTAGAAACATTGATGATGTTGATATGAGAGAAGATTTACACAAAGCTATCCTTTTATTGCCAGAAATAGAAAGACATTTAAGAATTATTGCTGAAAAAGGCAAAATTACTAAGTCACAGTTAGAAAAACTCAGAAAAATTAGTTAAAATATAAAAAAACTACAAAAGGAGTTTTTATGGCAACAACGGATAAACCGATTGCATTACAGTCCGAAATGGACAAAGCAACTTCATCGTTTGAAGGATTTTTAGCACCTGAAGAGGAGAATGTTAACCCCCAAGAAGTCGAAGTTGAAGAAGCCGAATCTGAAGAAGAAGTTGAAGAAGTTGAAGAACTTGTCGATGATTTAGATGATGAGGATGAAGAAGAAGTTGAACAAGAAGATATTGAAGAAGAAGTAGAGCAACCCGAACTTTATACAATCAAAGTTGATGGTGTAGAAACAGAGGTCACGCTTGAAGAACTCCAAAATGGTTATTCTCGTCAGCAAGATTATACGAGGAAAACTCAAGAACTGTCTCAACAGCGTAAGACTATTGAGCAACAGCAAGCTGAGTTAACTCAAAGAGATGCGATTTATTCTCAACTGCTACCTAAGATGGAAGCACAGCTTAATGCTGAATTAGGTAATGAACCTGATTGGCAGAAGTTATATGAGGATGATCCAGTAGGGTATGTTAGGGAAAAACAGCTCTGGGATCAAAAGAAAGAAAAGTTATCCGCAGTTCAAGTTGAGCAGCAAAGACTTCAACAAGAAGCCCTTACTGAACAACAAAAACAAATTCAATCTATGGTTGAAGAGGGTAACAAAAAACTTTTAAAAATAATCCCTGAGTGGTCTAAGCCTGAAACAGCAGCTCAAGAAAAAGCTGCTATTAGACAATATGCTATTGATGTCCTTGGTTATTCACCACAGGAAATGGATCAAGTCTATGACTACAGAGCTTTGATTGGTTTAAGGTCTGCATGGCTGCAACACGAAGCTGGACAGGCAACCAAAAAGAAACCAACACAAAAAGCAGCTGCCAGAGTAGGTAAACCTGGTTCAACAACCAGAAAAAGGTCAGCAGCGCCAGAGAAAAAATTGCGTCAAAGGTTAAAGCAAACTGGGAGGTCCCAGGATGCTGCTAAATTATTTGAACAGCTATTAAAATAAGGAGAAAATATAATGGCAAAAGTAACAAATGCTTTCGATACCTATAGCGCTACTGCTGATAAAGAGGATTTAAGTAATATTATTTACAACATATCCCCAATGCAAACTCCATTTATGAGTTCTATCGGCACTAGAAATGTAAAAAATGTTGTCTTTGATTGGCAAACAGAAGTTCTTCCAACACCAGCATCATCTGGTGAGTTAGAAGGTTTTGAGCTTTCCAGATCAGCAGCTACTGCAACTGTTAGAGAATCAAACGTATGTATGATTTCAAAAAGAGATGCAACAGTTTCTGGTTCACAAGAAGTTTCAGACGCAGCTGGTAAGAGATCAGAAATGGCTCACCAGTTAGCTCTTATGGCAAAAGCCCTTAAGAGAGATATGGAAGAAGCTCTATGTCAAAAGAACGCAAAAACAACTGGTGATGCTTCAACTGCTAGAAAAACTGGTGGTTTTGAATCTTGGGTTGAAACCAACGTTTCAAGAGGTTCAGGCGGTGCAGGTGCTGGTAACGGTGCTGCTCCAACAGACGGAACTCAAAGAGCATTAACAGAAACTTTACTTAAAGACGTATTACAACTTTCATTTGAAAATGGTGGGGAACCATCATTAGCAATTTGTGGTCCACATAACAAGCAAGTTATTTCTGGCTTTACAGGCAGATCACAAGCAAGACAAATGATCGATGCTAATACTGTTGAAGCATCTGTATCAATCTATTCATCTGACTTTGGTGAGTTACAAATCGTACCATCAAACAGATCAAGAGAAAGATCTCTATTATTGGTTGATCCAGAATATGCAAAAGTAGCATATCTAAGAAACTTCCAAACAGTTGATATTGCAACAATTGGTGATGCAGAAACCAAGATGATTGTAGCTGAATACGGTTTAGAAGTATCTAATGAGAAAGCACACGGTATCGTGGCTGACTTAAGCGTATCTTAATGATACTTTTGGGCGGGCTAGTCCCGCCCTTTTTTTATGGCTAGACGAACCATTATAGATCACAAGCTTGGTTACAAACATGAGTTTGCTACCGAGAGTGATAAGGTTGTTTACCACACTACCCAAGACGTGCAACCCATCTTAGAACACGTCAAACAATTAAGTTACAATAAACCAGGGAAAGATTTACGTCATGTTGCGGAAGTTCCTATGGTAATATATCAACAAGCCATGCGAGAAGGCTGGGCCAAGGACCAAAAGGCATGGAAAAAATGGTTGAACAATCCAGATAATAAATTGTTCAGAACATGGAAAGGTAAGGTATGACATATTCAGAATTAAAAACCAACATAGCAAACTACTTAAACAGATCTGATTTAACAGATCAAATGGATATGTTTATTGATAATGTTGAGGGCGAACTAAACAGAAAAATAAGAACAAAAGAAATGATTAAAAGGGCTAACGCTACAGCAGATAGCCAATACTTATCTTTACCAACAGACTGGTTAGAAGTAATTAACGTTGAGATTACTTCAAATGATTTTAAACCTTTATTTCAACAATCATTAGAATCATTAGATGTTTATAGACAATCTATTAATAATAAAACAGGACAACCAATATACTTTGCTATCATGGATGAAGCGCTAGAATTAGCGCCAACTCCAGAACAATCATACACACTACAATTAACTTATTACGAAAAGATTCCAGCTTTATCTGATAGTAATACTTCAAACTTTGTTTCACTTAGTCATCCAGACGTTTACTTGTATGGTGCATTAAAACACGCATCTATCTATTTAATGGAAGATGAAAGGGTAGCAATGTTTACTCAGCTCTTTGAAAAAGCATTAGAAGAAATTAAAATGGAACAAGAAAAAGCAGAATTTAGCAAAGGCTCTCTTATGCAAAGAAGAAGGTCTTATGGTAAAGCTAAGAAAAACGTTTATTATTGGAGTAACAACTAGGAAGTATTATGGCAGGATTTTCAGACTATTTAGAGGACAAAGTTTTAGACCATGTATTTGGTGGTAATGCCTATACAGCGCCATCAACTTTATACGTGGCATTATATACTGTAGCACCAAGCGATACAGGCGGTGGCACAGAAGTTTCAGGCGGAGCTTACGCACGACAAACAGCTACTTTTACAGTTTCAGGCACAGACCCAACAACAGCCACTAATTCAGCTGCTATTGAATATCCTACAGCTACATCAGCCTATGGCACAGTTGTTGCTTGTGGTGTTTTTGATGCTGCAAGTTCTGGTAACTTGCTTGCTTATGCAAACTTAACAAATTCAAAAACAGTAGAAAGCGGAGACATATTTAGATTCAACTCTGGTGATTTAGATATCACTCTCGCATAATGGCTTCCATAGGCTACGGCAGAGGGTTCTACAGTAGGTCCTACTATAACAATTTAGCATTTCAAGCAGTAACCAGTATTGCTGGTGTTAGTGGTTTTACCTCGCCAGCCAGACGTGTCAAAGTTACAGCTTCAATAATATCTGGTGTTTCTGATTTTGATTCATCTGCTGGCTTTGTTAATCTTGGCACTTCTAATATTGCTGGAGTTTCAGATTTTGATGCTGTTGGCGCACAAAAATTTAACGGTGCATCAAACATTGCATCAACAACTGATTTTGATTCTGTTGGTTTTCTTTTATTTCAATCATCTAGCACATTAAGCGGAACATCTGAAGTCATAGCTTTTGCTACTGTTACTTACGCAACTGAATCCTTGTTCGCCCAAACAAGTGGTTTTTCAGCTATCGGTAGTTTAAAATGGGAAGATATATTGGTACCAACGGATGATTGGTCAGATCAACTAACAACTGGTAGTTGGACAGCGCAAAACAACCCATCATCTACATGGTCAGAACAAACTGTTGCAGACGATACTTGGACAGAACAAAGCGCAACAAGTGAGACTTGGACAGAACAACAAAATAGATAATGGCAGATACATTTACAACAAACTTAAACCTAACTAAACCAGAACCAGGTGCATCCGAAGATACTTGGGGTATTAAACTTAACGCAGACCTAGATACCATTGATGCCATCTTTGGTTCTGGTGGTACATCTGTTTCTCTTGGTAATGTTTCGGTTGATCAACTAGACCTTGCTGATAATGAAAAAATTAGATTAGGTGCTAGCCAAGATTTACTTATCTACCATGATAGTGGTTCTGTCATTGAAGATGTAGGTACTAATGAACTAGATATTAGAACTAATGGTCCTCATGTTTCTATTAGTGCAGGCTCAGAATTTTCAGGAAAATTTGTTAAAGACGGTGCAGTTGAACTTTACTACAATGGCATCAAAAGATTAGAAACAACAGCATCGGGCGTTGAAATGACAAACGCCCTTGTTGTGCAAGGATCATCTTCTTTTAATGATGATGTAAATTTTAGTGGTGCTGTAACAGGTAATGTAACAGGGACAGTTTCTGATATTTCAAACCACAATACTGGAGACTTAGCAGAAGGTTCTAATCTTTATTACACAGATGCTAGAGCCAGAGGAGCAATATCTGTTTCTGGTAATGCTATTTCATACAACTCATCAACTGGTGTTATAACTTCTAACTTTGAAGAATCACCAACCTTTACCGGTGATGTCACCATATCAGGAGATCTCACAGTCAATGGCACCACAACAACAATTAACACTGCCACTTTAGATGTCGAAGATAAAAACATTACCCTTAATTACTCCACAGGTGATTCTTCTGCAAGTGCCAATGGTGCAGGCATCACCATCCAAGATGCAGTTAATTCAACCACAGATGCGACTATCTTGTGGGATGCAACTAATGATGAGTTTGATTTTTCTCATGGTATTACTTTGCCTGATGATAAAAGATTAAAACTTGGCAACAGTAGTGACTTAGAAATTTATCACCAAACAAGTA